>Ga0208942_1000242_pt1 | contig 23963 bp, 24 predicted proteins | sample GreLakmeSU08MSRF_FD_187704 | JGI IMG/M metagenome (GOLD analysis project Ga0208942, IMG submission 187704) | Freshwater lentic microbial communities from great Laurentian Lakes, MI, USA - Great Lakes metaG SU08MSRF (SPAdes) | ecosystem: Environmental > Aquatic > Freshwater > Lake | place: Great... | reverse complement strand
TATAATATATAATATAACTAATTTTATTAGTACATTTATTTTGCTATTATTTATCAAATGTATTTCTTAAACCCTAATTTTATTAGTACATTGAATTAATCTAATAAACAGTAAATACGGTCAATTAAAATACTTTCCTTAAATTACACTCTTAAAAACAAATATGAAAAATAGAAGCATCCTCTACCCTATATATTTTTTAACAACTATATTTTTTGCGTCATCATGTCAGTATCCTAAAGATTTATTGTATCGTGATTTTAAAAATCTACAAATTGAAAAAATAGGTTTTGCCTCCACAGCCATTAAGTTGGATCTAACCTATTACAATCCAAATAATTTTGGATTACAGCTCAAATACACTGATTTGGACATATTTTTAGATAACCGCTATTTAGGTCATAGCTCGCAGAATTATCAGATATCTATACCCAGACTTGCAGAATTTAGCATTCCCCTTAAAATTGAAGTAGATATGAAAAATTTACTTACGAATGCACTCCCTACCTTATTTGGCAAAGAAGTTATGGTTAAAGTAACGGGGAACATAAAAATTGGCAAGGCCAATATATACAGATCCATTCCTGTTAAGTACGAAGGAATGCAGCGTTTTTCTGCTTTTTAAGCCATTAGTGATGTATGCTCAGATAGGTAATAAATAAATATCTACTGATTATTAGGAGCGATTACTGGCTTTACAGCTTCCTTATGAAGTTTGCACTCTTTTGGCAGGCGTTTAAATGCATAAGCTTCGGCCTCAATATCATCGGCGTCATAGCCTAGGTTAGCAATTGCAACTTTAATGCTTTCAAGTGAAGTGCGGTCATTTAGCCAGCTAACGGTAGTAGTATTTTGCTTTATGTTTATTTTAACGGAAGAAACGCCTTCGCTGTGGCTGATAAAGAATTCTACTTTGTCTTTACATTTATCGCACTTAATTGTTGGGGTTTTAATAATTGCTTTTCCTACAGCTTTTTGATATTGTGCAAAGCTTGCATTTATAAGAAAAAAAACTGCAATACAACTGAGCGAGAATGCTTTCATATTATTATAATTAGTCCTTGTAAATTTATTAAAGCCCCGTCCAATTAGCAGGGTCAGCGCTCCAATTTAACAAAGTATTTTGTTCCTCTGAAGCAATAGTGCCTTTATCTAGTGCTAAGCTGATCAATGTTTGGTAATTAGTTAGGGAATAATATGGGATATGGGCATTTTTAAACGCATTTTCTGCTATTTCAAACCCATAAGTAAATATTGAGACCATTCCAATAACATCTGCGCCAGATGCCTTTAGTACATCGCAAACTTGTAAACTGCTTTTTCCAGTTGAGATTAAATCTTCAATAACTAAAACTTTTTGACCTTTTTCTAATTCTCCTTCTATTTGATTACTCAATCCATGTTCTTTAGGTTTTGGCCTAACATAAATAAAAGGCAATTTAAGTTGATCAGCTGCCATAGCTCCCCAAGGAATACCTGCAGTTGCAACACCAGCAAGTACATCAGCTTCCGGAAATTTTTCAAATATTACACTACACATTTCGCTTTTAATAAAATCTCGAATATATGGGTATGACAAAGCCTTACGATTATCGCAGTAAATCGGACTCTTCCATCCACTTGCCCAGGTAAAGGGTTGTTGTGGACTCAATTTAATTGCATTAATTTGTAAAAGCTTTTCAGCTACGGCTTTTTCGTTTGTCATGTTACAAATTTAGGGAATAGCAACAAGCTATGTGTTTTAAAAAATAAAAAAACAAAACCTTTTACTTAATAATTGTATTAATTAGTTGTCTCTTTTTTATGCAAATACATATTTATTTTGGTAATAAACAGGTAATTCTTTGTAATGAAATTAACAAAGAGTTAAATGAAATATTGCACCATCCTGATGCTGTATTTGCAGACGAGGTATCCCCTAAGGCAATAAAATCGATATTGCATGAGATAAAAAAAGATTTTTTTCATGCTGGTGTACTATGGCATTCTGACTTTAACAAATTAAAAGAAAATTTCTTTAAAAATTTCAAAATTATTGAAGCTGCTGGGGGTATTGTACAAAATGATAAAAAGGAGTTGTTGTTTATTTATCGCCTTAAAAAATGGGATTTGCCAAAAGGTAAAATTGAAAAGGGTGAGCAAGAAGAAGTATGTGCTATGAGAGAAGTTACAGAAGAAACAGGGGTAAAAAATTTAGAGCTAAAAAAGAAGGTTGGAGAAACCTATCATGTGTATGATGAATTTGGCAAACACTTTTTAAAAATTGTGCATTGGTATCACATGACTTGTTCATCAGCGCAGTATTTAATGCCTCAAACTGAAGAGTATATTACGGATATAAAATGGATTAGTCCAATAAATATAAAAGATCCTTTAACAAACACATACCCTTCGATAAAAAATATATTATCTACTTTTTTTGACACGTCATAAAATGATATTTATTTCACTATTAGTTGTGAAAGACTATTTCTTTTTTCGTATTGATTTTTTTACTACATCAGGTAAAAACTGACTAACATCGCCGCCATTGTGTAGCACATCTCTAACCAGGGTAGATGCTACTGATGTAAATTTAGGTAGGCATGTAAGAAATATAGTTTCCATATTAGTATCAATACTTCGATTCATATCTGCAATGGCTTTTTCGTATTCAAAATCATTAACGTATCTGATGCCACGCAGGATAAAATTGGCACCCACTTTTTTACAACACTCTACGGTAAGACCATCATAAGCCAATACAGCAACTTTTGGATTATTTTTATAAATTTCTCTTAACCATTTTAGTCTTTGCTTTTCGCTAAACATTGGCTTTTTACTACTATTTCGACCAATGCCAATTATCAATTTATCGAATAAGGGCAGGGCACGATCAATAATATCTGTATGTCCCAATGTAACGGGATCAAAAGTGCCGGGGAATAAACAAATTCTATTCATTAATAAAAAAATTAATAATTCAAAAGTAGTTAATTATTTAGTTTATTTACAGCCATATGCTTCTTTTGGAACGATACAGGTATTAATAAAAATAGTATAATTATTTTTGAATAGATGATAGATTATGTAATAGGCTTATTACCGGCCAATAAATACAATGCAGCCATTCTAACTGCCACCCCATTTTCTACTTGTTGTAATATGATAGATTGATGGCTATCTGCTACATCACTATCTATCTCCACTCCTCTATTAATAGGTCCAGGGTGCATGATTACAATTTCTTTATTTAAGCCATCTAATAACTTTTTACTGATACCATAAGCCAGATTGTATTCTCTTAAGGAAGAAAAAAGCACTTGATTTTGTCTTTCCAGTTGAATACGCAGTATGTTAGCTACATCGCACCACTGGAGGGCTTTTTTGATATTGTATTCTACTTGTACATGTAGGGCTTCTTTAATATATTTTGGAATTAGTGTTGGCGGTCCGGACACCATAACCTCGGCGCCCATTTTATTTAACAGATAAATATTGCTTAGGGCAACCCTAGAATGCATAATATCTCCAATTAAAAGTATTTTTTTCCCTTCTAAGCTACCTAATTTTTCCTGTATAGATAAAGCATCGAGCAAAGCTTGGGTAGGATGTTCATTTATGCCATCGCCGGCATTAATAATGGCAGCAGGAATATGTTTAGCTAAAAAATGTGGTGCCCCGCTGGCGCTGTGGCGAAGCACAACCATATCCACTTTCATACTTAAAATATTGTTTACGGTATCCAATAAAGTTTCGCCTTTTGTTATAGAAGAAGCAGAAGCAGAAAAATTAATGGTATCGGCCCCTAGTCGTTTTTCGGCCAACTCAAATGATATTCTGGTTCGGGTTGAGTTTTCGTAAAAAAGATTAACAATAGTAACATCACGCAAGGAAGGTACTTTCTTGACAGACCGTTGTAAAACCTCTTTAAACTGAGTTGCTGTTGATAGAATAAGAGAAATATCAGTTGGAGTAAGATCTTTAATGCCCAATAAATGTTTGGTAGATAGTTGCATTAAGGAGCGAAATTAGTATAAAAAGACAAAAGTAAAAAGTAAAAAGTCGTTCTAGCTTAATAAAGAACCCATTTTGTAGTGTATAATTAGTATAAAAACACTGCTTCTTTGTCCCATTCTACTTTTACTTTTTGATAAGTAGCAGTATCTATGGCTTTGCCACAATAATCGGGTTGAATTGGAAGTTCCCGATTAAAGCGCCTATCAACCAATACACACAGTTCTACTTTTTTTGCTCTTCCAAAGTCCTGTAAGGCATCAAGGGCTGCTCTAATGGTACGTCCGGTATAAAGCACATCATCAATTAAAATCACTGTTTTACCTTCTATTAAAAAGGGAATATGGGTACTATTAGCCACATGTAGTTCATCACGTACATCATCTCGATAAAAAGTAATATCTAAAACCCCGTATTGTAAATTTTCATTTGGGCATATTTGTTTAATACATTCCATCAACTTGGCACCCACCTGAACGCCTCGAGGTTGTAATCCTATAAAAATTATCTCATTTAAATTTATATTATTTTCTACTAGCTGATGTGCCAGTCTTGAAATAGCAAGATATAATTGTTGTTTATCTAAAATTGTTTTCAAGATTGATATTTTTTTACATTTTTTATTAGAATGTTGTTAGCTTATTTCTCCTGTAAAAACGGGTACCTATAATCTGTTGCGGAATTAAATGTTTCTTTTATTGTTCGGGCGCTTAGCCAACGGTATAAATTTAAAATAGAGCCTGCTTTATCATTGGTGCCGCTGCCTCTTGCACCGCCAAATGGCTGCTGGCCTACTACTGCGCCTGTTGGTTTATCGTTGATATAAAAATTACCTGCGCTGTTACGTAATTTATCTGTAGCCAATTCAACTGCAAAACGATCCTGTGCAATAACGGCGCCGGTTAATGCATAAGGCGAAGTTTCATCAACAAGTTTTAATGTTGATTCAAATTTATTTTCATCATAAATATAAACAGTAAGTATAGGGCCAAACAACTCTTCGCACATGGTAATATAATATGGATCAGATGCTTCAATAATAGTTGGCTCAATAAAATAGCCTTCTGTTTTGTCGCACTTACCCCCTACCCAAACTTTTGCGCCGCTATCTCTTTTTCTAGCTCCTTTTATATACCCTTCCAGTTTATCAAAACTTTTTTCATCAATAACTGCATTTATAAAATTGGTAAAATCTTCTACGGTACCCATCTTCATTGTTTTTACCTCTTCCACTAATTTCTTTTTAACCTCTGCGGCTATATTAGATGGGATATAAGCCCTAGATGCTGCCGAACATTTTTGACCTTGAAATTCAAATGCCCCCCTTGCCAGTGCGGTTACAACCACATCAGGATTAGCACTTTTATGTGCAATCACAAAATCTTTACCCCCTGTTTCGCCTACTATACGAGGGTAAGAGCGGTACATACCCATATTTTTTCCTATTGTTTCCCACATTTTATTAAAAACCCCAGTACTTCCGGTAAAATGTATGCCAGCAAAATCTCGGTGATTAAAAACAATTTCACCAATAGTGGGTCCATCAATAAAAACGAGGTTGATTACGCCATCGGGCAACCCTGCTTCTTTTAAAATACGCATAAACATTTGCGCGCTGTAAACTTGTGTATTAGCGCATTTCCAAATCACTACATTACCGCACATGGCAGCCGAAGTGGGTAGGTTGCCCCCAATAGCAGTAAAATTAAATGGGGTTAATGCAAATATAAATCCTTCTAGTGGCCTATATTCCACACGGTTATTCATACTCGAACCGCTGATTGGTTGCTGGCGATAAATATCGCTTAAGAAATGAACATTAAAACGCAAAAAATCTATCAGCTCACAAGCGGCATCTATTTCTGCCTGAAAACAATTTTTGCTTTGTGCAAGCATGGTAGTAGCGTTAATATAAGGGCGGTATTTGCCAGCTAATAAATCAGCTGCTTTTAAAAATATGTTTGCTCTATTTTCCCAACTCATGTTGGCCCATTTGTCTTTTACTTTTAATGCGGCATTAATGGCTTTTGTTACATGCTTTGCTTCGCCTACATGAAAATGACCCAGTAGATGTTTACGTTCGTGTGGAGGCCTAATCTCTAGTGTTTTACCAGTTCTTACTTCGTCTCCACCGATGTACATGGGAACATCAATTTTTGTATTTTTTAATTCTTTTAAGACCATTTTAAGAGCTAATTTTTCTTTTGAGCCTGGTGCGTAATTAAGTACAGGTTCATTTATCGGCATAGGATAATAAAAATCTCCGTATTGCATAATGATGACTTTATTGATTTAGGAATGTAATGCTAAGATAACTTTAATATTACTTATAAATTATACTACTGATTTTAAAATACTTACTAAAATAAAATTAGTACAAATATTTGGTTACTCTGTTTCCTTTTCACTCATCAAATAGGCTTTAATAAATCCATCTAGCTCTCCATCCATTACTGGTCCAATATTACCTACTTCATAATCCGTGCGGTGGTCTTTTATCATTTTATATGGATGAAAAACATAGCTCCGTATCTGGCTTCCCCATTCAATTTTCTTCTTTTTGCTATTGCTAACATCTTTTAGGGCGTTTCGCTTTTGTAGTTCAATTTCGTACAAGCGACTTTTAAGCATTTGCATAGCCATTTCTCTATTGCCTAATTGGCTTCTATCTTGTTGGCAAACGACTACAATACCTGTTGGTAAATGCGTTAGTTGCACTTTGGTTTCTACTTTATTTACATTTTGTCCGCCGGCACCGCCACTTCTAGATGTTTCCATTTTTACATCGACAGGGTTAATTTCAATTTTAATGGTATCATCAACCAGTGGATAAACATTTACGGAGGCAAATGAGGTATGTCTTCTTGCATTGCTATCAAAGGGAGAGATTCTAACAAGGCGATGAACTCCATTTTCGGATTTTAAAAAGCCATATGCAAAATCACCTTCAAACTCATAAGTACAGGTTTTAATACCAGCTCCGTCACCCCATTGCCAATCAATTTCTGTTACCTTCCAACCCTGTTTTTCGGCGTACATACGGTACATACGAGCAATCATTTCGGCCCAATCCTGACTTTCCGTTCCTCCAGCGCCGCTATTTATTTGCAATACGGCAGGCAGGTGATCTTCGGGCTCGTTAAGGGTGCTTTTAAATTCAACTTCTTCAATTTTTTTAACAGCTAAGTTAAATGCTTCTTTAACTTCTTCTTCGGAGGTTTCGCCTGCTTTCCAGAATTCAAATAATATGGCAAAGTCTTCTACTGCAGTTTGCACTGCATAGTATAAATTTATCCAATATTCGTTTACTTTAATTTCTTTTAAAATAGCTGTAGCACGGGCATTATCGTCCCAAAAACCTGGCGAAAGCGAAAGTTGTTTATCATTTGTTGTCTTAGCTTCTCTGTTAGTTACGTCAAAGAAACCTCCCCAAAACCAAAACACGGTCCCTCATAGATTTAAGATGCTCTATTGTCATAATACAAAGGTAATTAAATAAAAAACAGGTAACAAGTTTTTTGAGTTTTAGATAACCAGCATTTATTTAAAAAATATCTTTGTGATTTTAAACAAAATGTGATATCATTAAATTATGGTGTAATTTATATCACTAATTTTATTTAAAATTGAAGACTAAATATTTATATGTTACTAGATAATCATCGTTATTTTATTATTAACAAACCGCACCAAATGGTTTCGCAATTTATAAGTACGCATGATGTAAAATTGCTGAGCGATTTATGTTTTAACTTTCCTTTGGGTACTCATGCTATTGGCAGGTTAGATAACCATTCAGAAGGTTTGCTTATTTTAACTACAGATAAAAGGATTACCCGGCTTTTATTTTTAAGTAAAGTGCCACATAAGAGAGTGTACCTAGTACAAGTAAATAACACCGTATCGAAAGAAAATATAAAAAAATTACAACTAGGTATTAACATAAGAATAAAAACTGGGGTGACATATACCACCAAACCTTGTGCAGTGCAAGTTGTAACCAACCCCGAGATATTTTACGAACTTGGTGATCGACTTACGGCATATTCTCCTTTTACTTGGTTGTTAATAACCATTACAGAAGGCAAATTTCATCAAATACGTAAAATGATTGCTGCAATACAACATAAATGTAAAAGACTAATTAGGATTAGCATTGAAGACCTGGAGCTAAACGGATTAAAATCAGGCGGGGTAATGGAATTAGATGAAAAAGATTTTTATAAAAAATTAAAAATCGGATAGTTTTTAATATTACATATGATAATCCTATTTTATATGCCCATTAAATTTAGTAATTATAAATTTTTACAGCGTATTAACTAAGTAATCTTTTTCAATTGAAGGTAATACCTTAAGTTTGCCACAAACGAACCCTAATGGAATTAAAGTATGTAAAAAACATACAGTTTACCCGACTGATAAAATGTGACGGCAAATTAAAAGAATTTAATTTCAGAAAACCAAACGGCAAACAGGAAGGGCTTTTTACTGTAGATGTGATAGATGCAAAAGGCAGTAGGATTATTTTCAATATGGACATGCTAGAAAATACTTGGAAAATTACCAACAACGAATTACCTCAATGGATTTTAGACAACGAACTGGCTTTTCATGAGATAATTGAAGAGGAATTTAAATCGATTTAAAAAAAACATTTATACTGTAATAAATACTTCTCAAAAATCAGCACTTACTAAAATTGTTGGTTCCTTTGAAACCTTACCTGCAAGTATCGCACCGCCTTTTACATCATAATCATCTAACTTAATACTAAAATTTGCAGCAGCGTTTATAGCCTTACCAGATATAGTAAATATTGCAGTAGTTTCTACTTTTTTTGTAACACCATGTAAAGTTAACTCACCATTAACTATAACATTGTAAACACCATCTTTATTGAATTTAACTACACTTAGATTGCTAATTTCTCCTGTAAAAGAGGCTATAGGATACTGATCACTATTCATCCATCCTTTGTTATTGAAATGTTCTTGAATTTTGGGATTTGAAAATGTAAAACTTTTTACTGTTGATTCAAAAGCTAATTTGCCTGATTTGGTATCAAGCGAGGCTATTACCGTTTTATTTTCTGCTTTAGGCAAAGCATCAATTGCTGTAGTTGCATCAAAGCTGATTGTGGCCGAAGTAGTTGTTTTCTTTTGTGCATATAATAACCCTATTGTGAGCAATAATGCCATTGATAATATTGTTTTTTTCATTTGTTTATTTTTTTGTTTTTATTTTAAAATTATTTATTAACCCCACAGCGTTTAAAGGTAATGTATTCAGTTTCTAAAATATTGCTGAAAGCGCCATTGCTGCAGCTCCCTTTTATGGAAACTCGATCTCCTATTTGCATCATTTTGGCTTCAGTAAGATGCTGCTGCTGAAATGCGAATATGATAAAGGAATTATTTGTCGTATCAATCATTTTAATATTAGTGGTTGTATCTGCTAATTCAATTGCAGAGATATTGCCGTTTACCACAATAATCTTTTCTGAATATTTTTTATTTGCACTAGTCATATCTTGTTGAAATTCTTTTATAAAGGCAAGGGCATTAACCGTAAAGTCAGCTTTTACATCCACGGTATCATTGTGTTTTAAATTAAATAGATACCAAATTGAAAGGCAAATTGCAAAAGTCAAGACAAACAGCACTATAAACCATTTTTTATGTCTTTTATAAAATTCCATTATTAACAATATGAGATTAGGTGTTTTTATTAGAATATGTGCAAATATGCAATATTTATAAATTATAAAGTAATTTATTATATTATTTTATGTTAAAAAATTGAAACGAAGTAATATCGTGTTAATAAATAATCTATTAATATAATAATTTAAATGCAAAAACAATAATAAAAATGCTCATCGCATATCTTATTCTTTTTTCATATTTTACATTTTTAAAGAATGTGTTGGTAGCATAACCAGCAAAAAAAATGATGGTGCAGTTGGTTATAAAACTAAACAGCATTTGGAAACTTGCCAAAAGTAAAATTTGTCTCAAAAAATTACCTCTATCTGGATGAATAAACTGAGGGATTAGAGAAAAATACAAAACAAAAGAACCTGGATTTAACAAATTGCCAATAAACCCTTTAAAATAAAAGGGTGATAAACTTTCAGCTCTATTAGAATCTGTTGATTTTTTCCACTGAGATATTTTTACATTACGAATGGCTAAATAAAATAGATACCCAATGCCCAAATAACGCACAATATTTAATGCTAGCGGCATGCTTAGCAGTATGGCTGTTAAGCCCATAATAATTGCAATTATATGTATTACAAATGAACTAACGATGCCTGCTGCAGTTGCCCAACCAGCCTTACGGCCATATTCAAAAGTGTAGGTTAAGTAAAGCATTTGATTTGGGCCAGGTGAAACGGCAAACCCAATCACAAAAAATATATATATAATTAGTTCATTTAACGGCATATTTTTTTATTTCTTTTCTTAAAATTATAGTTTCATTACCAACCTCTTCAAAACGGGTGTCATAATCTTTATGCAAAGTTTTCATTATTCTATCCCACCAAGTAAAATACAAGCTGTAATTACCTTTAAAATACTGGTGGTGCATATTGTGATTAACGGAGGTATTAAACCATTTAAAAAACCAGTGCTTATTAAACCACTTAGGAAATAACTCAAAGCCTAAGTGTCCATAAACATTATAGATTGTCATAAAAATTAAAAAAATGAAAAGATGAAGAATATGTATTGGAAAAGCAAATGCAAAAATGTAAATAATTGCCGACTCTATAATAGCTTCTGTAGGTTGAAAAGAGAAGGAAGCCCAGGGCGATGGATTCACACTTTTATGATGAACCACATGAAAGAATGTAAACAATTTGGGATGATGCATTAGGCGATGTGTCCAGTAAAAATATGTGTCATGCACAATAAGCATAAAAGGAAATACTAACCAAAAATAAAGCATACTATGCTGATGAATATTTCGGTAAATAGTAGTATGTGGCAATATCTCTTTATTATTTAAAATAAATGGTGTTGTAGCAAATAGGAGAAGTGTTAATAAGGAGTAAAATACCTCGCGATAGTAATCTGATTTTGCTGGCCACTTTTTTTGAATTTTAGCAAATAAAGATTTATTTTTAAGGAGCAGATAAAAAAACAAAAATGCAAGGCCTCCAAATAATATATAACGAAGTACCCCAAGGATAAAAACAAATAGTGCCTGACTCCAAGAATCACTAGGAAATAGCATAATAGTTATTTATGTTTAAAATAAATTTCGGTAGCTCCATATCCATACATATGACTGTATTGATTTACAAAAGACTTAACTTCTGACTTTAATTTCAAAAGATAATGTATCTCGTCACGTAGTTTACCTATGCCAACCCCATGTATAATAGTTAAAGATGATTGGTGATACGCTACTGCAAGTTCATAATATTTCTCAAAAGCTTTTAATTGTAAGCTTAGTATTTCAAAATTAGATAAATGTTTCCAACTATCAGTAAGCTTTTCAATGTGTAGATCAACCACTGATCTTGCAGGCTCCATGTTTTGTCTTATTTTTGCCGCATCATAAACTATATAGCCCGCATTACCTAGTCTGTTCAAATCAACTTTTTCCTCCTCTACCCTTTCTGGATAATTATTGAGTAAAAGATATGAAAATTCGGGTTCATTTTTCAGCTGTATTTCTTCTATCTTTTTAAATAATTGTTTTGCTTTTATTTTTAAAGAAGTTTCATAAAAAGGGGCTTTTTTTTTGTTTGGCACTTTAAGTGCAAACTCAAATTTAAATCTAGGACTATCGCTTAAGTCTTCAAATTTTACATCATGTAAATAAAAATTACTAAGTGGATCAATAATATTCTTTAATTCAAAATGACTCCCCCCTGCAATAATTAAATTATAAGTAAAAGTATAAGCCGTTTCGTTTTGATTAACTAGATACAATTTAAATTTATCCACGATATCATCATCAAATATATCTTTATCAAATATGGGGAAAAAAGAAAGTAATATCCCATTTCCTTCTTTTGTTTTTGGAATTATTTTTTCTTTTTGTATTTGATTAATAAAAATTTCCTTTTTTTCGGACTTAAATTTCTCGGAAAACATTTTAAAATAAGGGAAGTCAATTTGATCGGTATAAATAGGAAATTTAACACCTTTTACTTCTACCAAAACCATTTTCTCATTAATAATTTCCTGCACTACTCCTACTTCATCGGTAAGTAAAACTAATATTTTATCGCCAGGCTGGTATTTCATTCTCCTTTTTTCTATTTAAAAAACTTATTAACTAGCAAAAAATGTAAAGTTACATAAAAGACTCTCGTTGTAAATTTTTCACAATTTTAAAATTATTATAGGCAGCGAATAAGCGTGAATTGTAAAATTAAAAAATTTGAAATAAGATAAAATTAGGTATTATTTTTGGGGGCAAGTTTACTTTTTTTATACCCGTATAAAAAATAAATAATAACGCCCAAAATAAGCCAACTAATAAACCATACCCAATTACTTTTACTCATACCGGTAAGTAAGTACATGCAGGTAATAACTCCCATTAAAGGGATTAAAGAATACTTTTTAACAAATGCAAATAGCGCTAGAAGTAAAGCGCTTATCCAAAATAAAATCAAAGAAATATTAGGAATAGCCATATCCATAAAAGTTTTGTTTCCCATTATATAATCTTTGTCATGGCTATAATCAAAAATAAATAAATCAGAAAAATAGGTTTTCGAAATTGCCCAAGCAATAATGATTGAAGCAATAACAATTAATGGAAAAGCAAATTGTGCATTAATATATGGTAGGTGAAACCGTCCCCCAATTTTTTTCTTAGGTGGAATTAATAATACGCCACCACAAACCAAAACAAAAGCAAATAATGTTGCAATACTTGTAAAATCAAGTACAAATGTTTTATCGGTAAATAATATAGGAATGCCTACAACAAATCCTGTAGCGATGGTTGCAAAAGAGGGGGTTTTAAATTTGGGATGAATTTTTTTAAATACAGGAGGCATTAATCCGTCTCGGCTCATGCTCATCCAGATACGTGGTTGCCCCATTTGGAAAACTAATAATACACTAGTCATGGCCACTACAGCAACGATAGCTACAAGAAACTGCATCCATGCTACATTAAGATTTTGAGGTTCAAAAATAAAAGCAAGAGGATCTCCTACACCATCGAAATTTTTATAATTTACAGCTCCAGTTAACACGAGTGTTAATAGAATATATATTATTGTACAAATTACCAATGATAGGATCATCCCTCTAGGCAAATCTTTTTGCGGGTTTTTACTTTCTTCTGCTAATACACTTACTGCATCAAAACCAATATAAGCAAAAAATACACTAGCAACAGCCATCATTACGCCACTAAAACCATTGGGCATAAAGGATTTTACGCCCACATTATTTGACGGAGTCCAATTTGAAAAAAGTTGATTTGAAAAAATTAAATACCCTCCAACGATTATGATAAGAGCCACCACTGCTATTTTCAAAACCACCATCACGTTACTAAAATTTCTACTTTCTTTTATACCGCGGTAAACAAGATAAGTAATCAGAAAATTAATAATAAGTGCAGGCAAATCTAAAATAATCCTTAATTCTGCTACTATAGGTGCATTATTCCATGCTGCTAATTCAGCAGCATGGCCACTTCCCCGTTCTATAGCGTGTTTAGCCTCCATGTAACTAGTACAAAAATACTCGGGAATATGCACATTCATTTTACCCATTAGCGAAGTAAAATAATCGCTCCAGCTATAGGCTACATAAATATTACCAATAGAGTATTCCATAATTAATGCCCATCCAATTACCCAGGCAAATAGCTCCCCAAAGCTTGCATAAGCATAAGTGTATGCACTACCTGCAACGGGTATTCTACTTGCAAATTCGGAATAACATAAAGCGGTAAAAGCGCAAGCGATACCGGTAATAATAAATAATATTACAACCCCTGGTCCTCCATTGAATACAGCAAACCCAAGACTACTAAAGCTTCCTGCACCTAGAATAGCTGCAATACCAAAAAAAGTAAGATCTTTAACCGTTAAAACACGTTTTAAATCGCCTGCATGCAAATCATCAGCACACTCGGCTAAAATGCTTTCAATTTTTTTTGTACGAAATAAGGAACTTGACATGTTAATTTTTATTTTTAGAACCAGAAAATTAAGGCAATATTTTAAGAGTTAAGAAAATCATAGGATTAACAAAAAGAAACTTTCAAAAAAAATCAGCTCTCCCGCATCATTAAATAATCGGCTAGTTGTTGCAATGGCTTTTTACGAACAGAAAGTACTGCCGTATCATCTAAGTGCTTTAGTGCAGTTTGTAGGTATTTATTTTTAAGTGCTGTAGCCCAACTATCAACTTTGCAGTCATTAAAAATTTGCATTACTTTTTCTACTTTATCGGCCTGATTATTTTTAATCAACTCTTTTAATTCGCATAGTTGTGCTGGCTTTGCAGTTTCAAAAGCATGAATCATTAAAAATGTTTTTTTATTAGCCAGTATATCACCACCCACTTTTTTGCCAAATTTATCTGGATTACCAAAAGCATCTAAATAATCATCTTGCACTTGAAAAGCAATACCAAGATTTTCTCCAAACTCATACAAATGATTTTGATTACCCTCACTCGCTCCTCCTAAAATTGCACCAAGTTTAAGACTAGCAGCCAATAATACAGAAGTTTTTAAAGTAATCATGTGCATATACTCATCCATGCTCACTATATCTCTATTTTCAAAATCCATATCCAGTTGCTGTCCTTCGCAAACTGCTGCAGCTGTATTATTAAAGAGAGATAAAACTTTTTGTAAGTGGGGTAATTTAATTTTATTAATATGCTCATACGCTTTTACCAACATCACATCCCCTGCAAGCAAGGCAGTTGATTCGCCATATTTAGTATGTACAGTTTGCATGCCCCTACGCATAGGAGCCTTATCCATTATATCGTCGTGTATTAAGCTAAAATTATGAAAGAGTTCTATAGCATTTGCTATATAATAAGCATCGTTATCAATTTCATCAAACAATTGGTTACCCATTAACACGCAAACTGGACGAATTCTTTTTCCGCCTAAATTTAAGATGTATTGTGCAGGACCATACAAGGTTTCTGGCTGATCTGAAAAATGTCGGATATTGAATTTTTCTTCAAATAATTTAGAAAGTTGTATGAATGTATGCATATTATACTTATCTACTAATGCACAAGTGTGCTAACATATAAGGCACATTGGCAGTTTATTAATTTTATTTCTTAATTCTTGATGATTTAATACTAGATTTAGATTTACTTGCTAATTTAGATTTAGCCCCTATTGACTGCTTTCCTAGTTCTCGGCTACTCATTCCTTTTTTATTTGTAACCCACTCATAATCTAGCTGTCGTTTAGTTAAATTAGCCGCTACTACTTTTATTCTTACGGCGTCTCCCATTCTAAATTTTTGTCCTGTACGCATACCTACTAAAGCATAATCAGCTTCATCCAACCTAAAGTCGTCATATTCGCTCAAATCCCTGGCAGATACCATGCCTTCGCATTTATGCGTAACCGTCTCTACAAAAAAACCGAAGGAAGCTACACCGCTAATGATGCCGTCAAACTCCTGGCCCAGGTAATTTTTCATAAATTCAACCTGCTTGTATTTATTACCTGCACGTTCTGCTTCCATGGCCTTACGTTCCCTATCACTGCAATGTTTACAGCATTCATCCATTTTTTTATCTAGCTTCAAATTCTTTTCTAAACATTGTAACAAAATACGATGAACCATCACGTCGGGATATCTGCGGATAGGAGAAGTGAAATGACAATAGTGTTCAAAGCCAAGCCCATAATGTCCAATATTTGAAGACGTATAGATAGCTTTTGACATTGTTCTTATGCCTAATTGCTCCAGAACATGTTGCTCTGGCTTACCTTGCACATCTTTGAGCATTTTATTAAATGATGCGGCAACAGCAACTTCATCATGCATATCAAATGTGTAACCAAATTTTTTGGCAAATCCAATAAATGGTTTCAACTTTTCGTCATCTGGGGTATCATGAATACGATATGGAAATGGGATAGGTTCTTTATTAACTTTAATTTTTGATATATAGGAAGCTACTGTTCTGTTAGCAAGTAACATAAATTCTTCAACCAATTTATGAGCATCTTTACTTTCTTTAATAACAATACCAATAGGTTTACCTTTTTCATCTAAATCAAATTTTACTTCCTGAGAAGAAAAATTAATAGCCCCATTTCTAAAACGTTCTCTTCTAAATTTTTGTGCAATATCATTTAACAAGACAATTGATTTATAATGCAATCCGTCTTTCTTTTCAATAATATCTTGCACCTCATCGTAATTAAATCGATGGTTACTATGAATAATAGTTCTACCCAACCAGGTATGTTTAACCTCTCCTCTGTTCGTAATTTGAAAAATAGCAGAGAAAGTATATTTATCTTCATGAGGTCTTAATGAGCACAACTCATTAGATATTTTTTCGGGCAGCATAGGATTGACTCTGTCGGGCAAATACACGCTAGTAGCTCTTTCATAAGCAATTTTATCAAGCAAAGTACCAGATTTTACAAAAAAACTTACATCTGCAATATGAACACCAATTTCGTAATTCCCGTTATCTAAATTCCGGATAGAAATCGCATCATCAAAATCTTTCGCATCTACTGGATCAATGGTAAAAGTTAATACATCCCTAAGGTCTTTCCTTTTGCTAATTTCCTCGCGGGAAATATGCTGTTGCAATTTCTTTACTTCTGCAAGTACCTCCTTATCAAACGAAAGAGGAAATCCCGTTTCAATTAAAATTTCTTTCATAGCCATATCATTCTCATCTTCCGATTTTAATATGCTAAGCACTTCGCCAATTGGTTTTTTTTCTAATTTACCCCAGCTTAGCAGTTTAACTACCACCCGCTGATTATCTTGTGCACCATTTAATTTATCAGCAGCAATATAAAAATCAGGAATTGGTTTTTCAGATGCAGGAATAAAAAAAGCGAAATTCTTACTGATCTGAATGTTTCCAATAAATTCAGTTTGCTTACGTTCGGCAACATCCACTATTTTCCCTTCTGGTCTTTTATCTTTTGAAAGTCCCATGTTAATTTGCACCCGAACTATATCTCCATGAAAAGCCCTATTAAAATCATTAGGACGAACAATGATATCTTTTTCATTCCCTTCTACAATTACAAAGCCCATTCCATTTTTAGAAATATCAAGTCTACCCTTTAAAATGTCTGTTTGAGATGATTTTTTACCCGATTTGTTTTTTTTTTGCATATATATTATTTATGTTACCAGCCTATTATGAACAAAAAGTTAATTTATATTCAATTACTGAATAGTAACAAATAGGTATATTATGTATGCAATGTACCAACAAATTGCTACATTCGAAAAAATGAAGCCGTTGCAGAGCCTGATAAAACCTCCACAAAAAATTATTACCAAAACAATTTGGGTACTTTCTTTGATGAGTTTATTTAACGATATGGCCAGTGAAATGCTCTATCCAGTAATGCCTCTTTTTCTAAAACATATTGGTTATACTGCAATTTTTATCGGAGTACTTGAGGGTATTGCAGAGGCAGTAGCCGGTTTAAGCAAGAGTTATTTTGGTAAACTAAGTGATAATAGTGGCAAAAGATTACCCTTTGTTCAACTAGGATATGCATTAAGCGCCATTAGCAAGCCCATGCTAGCCATTTTTATTTACCCTAGTTGGATATTTTTATCCAGAACAACTGATCGATTAGGTAAAGGCATACGTACTGGCGCCCGAGATGCCATGCTAAGCGAAGAAAGTAGCAAGGATACTAAAGCCCAAGTATTTGGCTTTCACAAGAGCATGGATACTATGGGCGCTGTTTTAGGTCCAACGTTGGCTTTGATTTACTTATATTATTTCCCAAATAATTACACTTCTCTTTTTTTAATTGCCTTTTTCCCTGGTTTATTAGCGTTTGTGTCTACCTTTTTTATCAAAACAAATAGTCCCCCCAACATACTAAAAACTGGTAACCAAAATGCGTCTATCCATATTTTTTCATTTATTAGTTATTGGAAAAATAGCAACAGGGCATACAAAAAATTAATTGTAGGTTTATTATTATTCGCTTTATTTAATAGTTCTGATGTATTTCTGTTATTAAAAATGAAAGAAAGCGGATTAAATGATTCTGCAGTGATAGGGATTTATATTTTTTATAACTTGATATATGCTTTGCTAGCTTACCCCATTGGTATTTTAGCAGACAAATTAGGTCTAAAAAAAATATTTATTGTCGGACTATTTATTTTTAGCATTGTATACTTTGGTTTTGCTTTCAATCACAACATAACTACATATTTGTTTTTGTTTTTTTTGTATGGTGTTTATGCTGCCGCAACTGAAGGTGTTGCAAAAGCATGGATCAGTAATTTGGTAGATAAAAAAGAGATCGCCACTGCCATTGGAACTTTTGCAGGATTCCAAAGTATTAGTTTACTAATTGCCAGTAGTATTTGTGGTTTACTTTGGTTTTATTATGGCGCTATGTTTACTTTTTTACTTACAGCTATTATTACCACTTTGGTAGTTATTTATTTAGCAATATTTAGTAAAACTACAGAGCATATTTCATAACTTTATCCTTGGTATATATATCACTTTATTCATTGTAGATTAATCATATAGGTACTAAAATAATTTATTATATTAATAAAAGACATAGCGATGAACAGAAGAAAGTTTTTACAGATTGGGGCAATAACTACTCCTTTATTTGCAGTAAAAAAATCCTTTGCAAAAAATTTTGACCAAACTACAAAACCTATTGTTATTTCAACTTGGGACAGTGGGATGTCTGTAAATGCCGAAGCTTGGAAAATTTTATCAACAAAGGGAACTTCATTAGATGCGGTAGAAGCAGGTGCAGTACATATTGAAAACGAAATCAATTGTTGCGTTGGCCTTGGTGGATTTCCCGACCGGGATGGCATTGTTACATTAGATAGTTGCATTATGGATCACCAAGCAAATTGCGGTGCTGTAGCAGGTTTGGAGCGTATAAAGCACCCTGTATCCGTAGCCCGTAAAGTGATGGAAAAAACGCCACATGTAATATTGGTAGGAGCAGGAGCACAACAGTTCGCCCTAGAAAATGGATTTGTTCTAGAAAGTAGTGAATTATCCAATGAGGCAAAACACGCCTATAGCAAATGGCTTAAAAAAAACGAATACACACCGGTTACTAACATAGAAAATAAAAAACAAAATGGCCCTTTTGCACCTAATTTTTTTGAGGACGGCACAGTTAATCATGATACCATGGGTTTAATTGCTATGGATGCAAGAGAAAATATATCTGGTGCTGTTACCACCAGCGGTATGGCATTTAAATTACATGGCCGTGTGGGCGACTCCCCTATTATCGGCGCAGGGCTTTTTGTAGATAATGAAGTAGGTGCTGCCACAAGTAGTGGAACAGGAGAAGAAGTAATTCGCATATGTGGAACACATTTGGTTGTAGAATTTATGCGCCAAGGATACTCCCCAGAAATGGCATGTAAAAAAGCTGTGGAAAGAATTATTAAAAGAGACATGGAAAAAGCTAAGCGTTTGCAAGTTGGTTTTATAGCAATGAATAAAAAGGGACAATATGGTGCCTATGCTATTCAAAAAGGATTTCAATTTAGTGTAAAGAGTAACAATGAAAATCAAATTCATCCATCAAAATATTTGCTTTGATTTTTAAACTAGAAGTCATAGGTTTTAATATAGTAAGCTGTATCAATGCAGAGAACGCGGGTGCACATCGAATTGAATTGTGTGATAATCCCGAAGAAGGCGGCACAACTCCTTCTTATGGGTTTATAAAAGCCGCAAGAGAAAAATTACAGATTGACCTATATCCTATTATTAGACCTCGTGGGGGAGATTTTTTATATAGTGATGCTGAATTTGAAATGATGAAAGCAGATATAAAAATTTGTAAAGACCTCGATTGTGACGGTGTGGTAATTGGCATGTTGCGTGCAAATGGATCGGTAGATAAAGAAAGATGCAAAGAGTTAGTTGAGTTAGCTTATCCCCTTGGTGTTACTTTTCATCGTGCATTTGACAGGGTTAATGATGCTTCAAAAGCTTTAGAAGATATTATTGAAATTGGTTGCGAAAGAATTTTAACATCAGGATTACAGCCTTTTGCTATGAATGGAGCTGAACTAATTTTTAGCTTAATCAAACAGGCCGATGAAAGAATTATTATTATGCCGGGAAGTGGTGTACGTAAAGATAACATTGTTAAACTTGTTAAAAAAACAGGCGCAATTGAGTTTCACACCTCTGCAAGAACCTTGTTAAAAAGTAAAATGAATTATAATAATGAATTAATGAGTAAAAATTTAAGTAGTGTTACTGTAAATGAAGATGAAATAAAAATAATAATTGAATTGCTACACCAATATAGATGAGCTATAACCCAAAGCCCAACTTACCTACTATCTAAAGCTAAGGAAGGAAGAGACAAATAGCTTCAAAAAATATCATCTTTAAAAATATGGAGTAAGACAGTTTGTTTTGTACATAAAAGGAAAAAGCATAAAATATATAAAAAATATTATCAATTGAAAAAGTCATCACTCGTTTTATTATTTTTATTATTAATTCAGATAACCTCTGCTCAAAATACTTTTATAGAATTAAATAAAAAATGGCAGTTTAAAAATCAAAAAGAAAATAAATGGCACAAAGCAACTGTACCAGGCACAATACATACCGACTTGCTGGACAATAAAATTATACCAGAACCATTTTATCGCGATAATGAAAACAAACTACAGTGGATAGATAAAGCAGATTGGGAATACAAAACTATTTTTAATATTGATAAAAAAAAACTTGCTGAAAATGATCTACAATTAAATTTTGCAGGACTGGATACCTATGCAGATGTTTATTTGAATGGATATCTAATTTTACAAGCTAACAATATGTTCAGAGAATGGACAATCCCAGTGAATAATTATTTAAAAAAAACAAATAATATTTTACTCATAAAATTTGCATCTGCACAAAATAAAGTAGATAGTTTTGCTAAAGCATTACTGCCATGGGTTTTACCTGATAACAACAGAGTATTTGTACGTAAAGCCCAATACCATTTTGGGTGGGATTGGGGTCCTAAATTTATAGGTTGCGGAATTTGGAAAAAGATTACAATATGCGCTGCACAACCACAATTAAATAAAAATAGTAGTTCAATAAAACCATTCGCCAAACTTATTCAAAAAAAAGACAGCATCGGCACTTCATTCTATTTTGAAAAAGATGGTAAACCAATATATGCAAAAGGTGCTAACTGGATACCGGCAGATGTATTTTTAACCAGACTTACAAAAAATGATTATCGTAAAATTTTACAATCTGCCAAAGATGCCAATATGAATATGTTGCGTGTATGGGGAGGAGGAATATACGAGTCGGATGATTTTTATGACATATGCGATTCCCTGGGCATAATGATTTGGCAGGATTTTATGTTTGCAGGAGGCATGTATCCAGGCGATGATGAATTTATGAATAATGTTAGAGAAGAAGTAAAGTGTCAAATAAAAAGATTACAACGACATCCTTGCATTGTACTTTGGTGTGGCAATAATGAAATAGATGAAGCTTGGAAAAATTGGGGCTGGCAAAATCAGTTTAATCTACATGGTTCCGATTCAACAAAAATATGGAATGATTACAAACGACTTTTTCAGGACAGCTTAAAAAAATGGGTGAATGAATTTGATGGTAACAGGAATTATATTTCCACTTCTCCAAAAAATGGTTGGGGACATCAGGAAAGCTTTACAGAAGGCGATAGTCATTATTGGGGGCTTTGGTGGGGATTGGAAGATTGGGAAATTTTTGAAAATAAAACTGGACGATTTATAAGTGAATATGGTATGCAAGCATTACCCAATTGGTCAACTATAAAAAACTTTACCTATTCCTCAGATAGATATATAAGATCAACAGTTTTGGAGACACACCAAAAAGCAACAGATGGATTTAAAAAAATAAATCATTATTTAATCCGTTATTTTATTGATTCTGTGAAGCTAAACACTCTTAATCTGGAAGATTATGTTTATTTATCACAATGTATGCAATATTATATCTTAAAGAATAGCATTGCTGTGCAACGCAGTAAAGCCCCTACCAATATGGGCACATTATTATGGCAGTTAAATGATTGTTGGCCAGTAACTAGTTGGAGTATTACTGATTACAGCAGACACCCTAAAGCTGCATGGTATGCAGTAAAGGAAGCATACAGAGACGATATACTGCAGGTGAAAGAATCGATTTTCCCAAAAGATTTGAAATTAGAAAAACCAAATTTTAAGTTAACAATTACTGCAAATTCCGTTTATATCAAATCTAACGTTACAGCAAAATATGTTAATATAACTTGTAATAACCCTAATATATATTTTTCGGATAACTATTTTGATTTGCACGTAGGCGAAACAAAAATTATAAAAATTAAAAATAGTAAACGGTACGCATTAGCTGATTTTAAAATACAATCACTTTATGATATTTTAAATAAATAATTATAAGTAATTCATTTAAAATAGATGTTAAAAAAATAAATACTGTAAAAGAAACTATCCTGGATTAAAGTCTATCATTTTTTGCAATAAGGTAATTTGATTTCCTGCACGAATTAAATTGTGCCCCTCATACTTGGCCCCATAATAAACATCTTCATTAATATAATCGGTTAGAAACCTTAAAGCCTGCATATAAATCATAAATACACCTGCATAGTGAAAATGTTTTTTTTCATTTGTACTCAACTCCCCCTCCATTTCAGATAAATAACCACTTACTAAGGCGTCATAAAACTCTTTGCGTATGGTAATTTTTGAAAAATCTTTTTCATCTTCACCCACCGGACATAAATAGGTACGCATCATGTCGCCTACATCACTGATGAAATAACCCGGCATAACCGTGTCCAGGTCAATAACACACATGCCTTTATCATATTCATCAAACAGCACATTACTTATTTTTGTATCGTGGTGGATACATCTTAATTTAAATTTATTCTTACAAATTTCATACTTACTAAGAATATTTTTTTGTTGCAAAAGAAAATAAATCCAATTTCTTGATTGCAGAATTCTAGACGAATTGCCAGTCTTAAGCGATATTTCAAATTGCTCAAAACGTAGTGATAAATTATGAAAATCTGATAGCGTTATTTTTAGATCTGTAGTCTTAAAACCTGATAATAATGCAGAGAATTTTCCAAATTGTTTAGCAGCTTCAAACGCCTGCGCAGGATCTTCAATTACATCAATGGTATGAGAGTCCTCAACAAAATGAAACAGGCGAAAATAGCCAGTTTTTGTTTTAACTAGATCTGTTCCATCTATTGCTGTACATGTACTTACAAACAGGTATGTTGGAAAATTTTTTCTAAAATAATCAGCCAACATCCTAATGTTAAAAGCGATATTTTCGGGTTTTTTAAAAATGTAATGATTGATTCGTTGAAGTATATATTTTTTACTGTTTGCTTTAATCAGCCAGGTTTCATTGATAAGCCCATTGCCAAACGGTAAGATTACACAATCCAATTCATCAAACCCAAATAAGTGCATAGCCTGTTTCATTAACTGCAAATTCATTCAATTGGTTTAATTAATAAATTTTATTATTGAATAATTTATTGGCTTAAAAAAAGGAGTTGCCTAATAGGCAACTCCTTTAAACTATTTAATGAATTAATATTACTGAACTACCACTCTACACATAGTTAATCGGTTACCATTAAGGTCACCTATTTCAACCCAGTACAATCCTTTTCCATAAGCGCGCATATCTACATCCATCCTGTCGTATGGTCTGCCTATTGTG
>Ga0208942_1000241_pt1 | contig 23979 bp, 23 predicted proteins | sample GreLakmeSU08MSRF_FD_187704 | JGI IMG/M metagenome (GOLD analysis project Ga0208942, IMG submission 187704) | Freshwater lentic microbial communities from great Laurentian Lakes, MI, USA - Great Lakes metaG SU08MSRF (SPAdes) | ecosystem: Environmental > Aquatic > Freshwater > Lake | place: Great... | reverse complement strand
GTTCTCTATGGGGAGTAGAGAAGAGTGTTTAGATCGCTATGGTGCGCTCTGCTATTTGTGCTTGTAGTTCTATGTCGTGGGATTCAATAGCTCGGCGAGAGCGGGCGAAACGGCCGCGCTCTTCATCTTCAAATTGGGTTAAGTGGTCGATGGATTGTTGGTTTGTCATCATCAAGCTAAGGAGGTTGTTTGAGTCCATGGCCATATGGTGAGGTGCCAAGGTTTCCTGCATGCATGGGCTGGGTGAATGGTGGGTGAGCGTTAGGTTAAATACCTGTTTTAACAGGAAAAAAACGGCGACCTGCACTATTTTTTGCAGATGAGCCCTTGGATCCAAAAGGTTGTGCGCCGCCGTGAGGTGGTCGGTGGGTTGGGTCTGTCCGCGCTCCTACTTCTCTTTCCTTCACTGGCTGTGGCAGCGGTAGGACCAACGCTGAAAGCATCAAAGCTTGGACAAAAAGTTGTCTTTCGCGGCTATGTCTACACAGTTGTTAAGTCCAAGGGAAAGCTAGTCTGGAAGAAAGGTGCAAAGGTTGCAACAGCAACTGCAAGTGCCAGTGCTAAGCCAAGTGCTTCTGCAACACCATCTGCAACACCGAGTGCAACAGCAACGCCAACTCCTTCGCCAACTCCTTCGCCAACTCCAACCCAAACATCGACTCCGATTCAAACACCACCTGCAACACCTGAAGGTGCATTTGTTGCCAACTCCTCTGAGATTAAAGAGGGTCAGGTAAAGATCATTGAAGTAAATACTGCGAAAAACCAGTACACCTCATACTCTTTTTCACGCCTTGGTGGAAAGATTTATGCGGTTAGCATTATTTGCACACATGCAGGATGCAAAGTTGCTGCGGAGAAGACAGAGTTAATCTGTCCTTGCCACTTGAGTATTTTCAGTCCATATGACGGGGCTGCACAGTCAGGGCCAGCTAGATTGCCATTGACGCGTTTTGTGGCAACAGAGCAGGATGGAAAGATCTACATCAAGCCATAGACCAAAGATTGCTCGGTCAATTGATTGTTATTGTTATTGCTATTGCATAGGGTTTTCCAATGAGAAGAGTGATGCGCCTGGTTTCGGTGCTGCTTTCCTTGGTTCTAGTCGCTTCAGTTGCCCAAGCAGCCACCGCTCCAAAAGCAGGTAGTGCTTGCAAGAAAGCCGGCCAGACAATTACAGCCGGAGGCAAGAAGTACACCTGTGTGAAAAGTGGCAAGAAACTAGTGTGGAATAAGGGCGTTCCGGTGTCCGTTCCAGTCCCAACACCTTCTGTAACACCCACACCATCTGCGACACCAACGCCTACCCCGACCGTAACCCCAACACAGACCCCTGAGCCAAAGCCATTAGTTGCTGGTGATCCTTGTTCGGTCATTGGCAACACAATCGATAATTCGCAGGGTTATTTGGAGTGCCGTGAGGTAGCAAATCGCGAGAAGAAGTACTTCCAGCTCTCAAAAACCGTTGCTGATCTGGCACCACAGGGTTCACCGGTTCCATTTACAACCTGTCGTGTGCCAGACTTTAGAACAAATGTAGGGCAGTGGGAGTTTGCTACTGCATACCCAATCAAAAGGGTGCCTCTAGATAAAAGCAACATCAACATAATTTATATTCCATTCGATTTCCCGGATCATCCGGGAACTGGAAACCCTAAAGATCTTTACCCAAATGATTTCACTAAATTCAAGGAGTGGCTCAAGTGGTATTCAAACGGCAAGAAAACTGCCGATATGAAAACATTTGATAAATGGATACGTTCAAGTAGGCCTTCAACTGATTACGTGCCGTACTTCTGGCATGGCAACAATAATATGTCGGTCGGTGTTGAAATGATCTTAAAGGATGTTGAAAATCTCATCGATCTATCAACTATTGATGTTATCCAAGTTGTATTTCCAAAGGATCTGAAGACTTTGCAAGAGCCATCTGGTGGCCGATATCCAATCATGACGAATAAGGGCCGCTTATCCTTCAATATGTATACAACTGGAGCTCAATCATTTAATCAAAATGGTGAAATCTGGTTCGGTATGACCCACGAGATTTTGCATCATGCTTGGGGAATTCAGCAGCATGCTCCGGCTTATCCATGGTTATTAAATGTCTCTGCAGGAACACCTGGTCCTGGTCAAAGCATAATTACTTGGGATGCATTGACTTTAGATTGGGCTAAGCCAGAAGACCTATGGTGCACTGATTTAAAGACTCTCACCTCTTCTGAAGTGACCTTAGTTCCTATGGAACGAGAGCAAAAGGGTGTGAGAGCAGTGATGATCAATTTAGCGCCTTCTCGTACTTTGATAATTGAATCGCATAGAAAAGACAAGTGGGGCCACTACAACCCAGGAACGTATGGCCTAACTGCGTACATCGTTGATACTCGTTTTGCTACTGATCGTACTGGCGAAGGAAACGGTAAGGATGATGGCAAAGGAACGACTTATACGAAAGTTGCAAATTTTATTGAGTTCCCTGTAAATCATGGAATGTATGTAGCAGAGTGGTGGGATTACGTAACTGGAAAGAGCTATGGCGTTTCTCCACGATTTACAATGAATCTATTCCTTTACGAAGGCGAAAGTTTTACCTTCGAAGGTGTCACCGTGAAACTAACTAAGTCTGGCGATAACGACACAATCCAAATTACAAAGAACTAGCGGAGTGAACGAAGTACGGCAGTTACCTTGCCGAGGATCTCGCAGTTGTCTCCATCGATAGGAGCAAAATCATCGTTGGCAGGAAGTAGCCAGATGTGGCCGTTCTTGCGGGAGAAGGTCTTCACCGTTGCTTCGCCATCAATCATTGCTGCAACGATCTCTCCGTTGTTGCAATCTTTTTGAGAACGAATAACTACGTAATCACCATCGCAGATAGCTGCGTTAATCATTGATTCACCAACAACTTTAAGCATAAAGAGCTCGCCACTTCCAACAAGTGATTCTGGAAGTGGGAAGGTCTCTTCAATAGATTGCTCTGCGGTGATGGGACCACCGGCTGCGATGCGACCGACAAGTGGGATGTAGCGGGTGGCATCTACTGGTGTTGAGTTCTCTGCTGTTTTTTCATCTGGCATCAAAACTTCAAGGGCTCGACCACGGGTTGGGTCGCGGCGGATGAAGCCCTTCTTTTCCAACGCTTCTAATTGGTATTTGACTGAGGCAGGGGAGGTCAGGCCAGCGACAACGCCGATCTCTCGCATTGAAGGGGGGTAGCCGTTGTTTTCAAGGGCATCCTTGATAGCTCCAAGGATCTTGAGCTGACGGGTGGTCAGGCCGTGAGGGCCTTCTGGGCTGTCTGGGAGTTCAGTTACTTTTGCCATACCCATAGGGTGACACAAGTTCACCAAAAATTCAAACACCTGTTCGAATTTTTCTTGCTATTTGTCAGTGGGAGGGTGTTTAATTGTCTTATTCGAACAGTTGTTCGAATACCTTCCCCAAGGTAAGACAGCAGGAGAAAACGATGAGCGCAGTTACTTTCAATACAGGTTTTAATTCAACAACCTCTAAAAGCATTGTAAATCAAGGCTTTTTAAGCAATCAGCAGACCAATCCGTCCGGCACCTTAACTCGCCGTGGTCGACTTGCTCGCACCTTCGTTGTTCTCTCGCTGACCGTTGTGATGGCAGCTGGCTTTGCTTCTCAGTCCGGGGCCGGACAGGTCGAGGCAAGCACAGCGCCTTCATACGAGATCGTGGTTGTGGCTCCTGGTGAAACCCTGTGGTCTGTGGCCGCGGCCTATGGAACTGGGGATGTGCAGGGCTTGGTCAACGATATTCGCGAGGCAAACAGCCTCACAGGCTTTGATCTACAGGCGGGACAGAGGCTGCGCGTTCCGCTGAAGTAGTCCGACACGCCGTTCAGTAAGTTTTAACCTACTCGACAGGAAAAACCTCAACCAATGCTTTATAGTTAACACAAGATGTAGGGGTCAAAGCACGAATTGCTTCCATTAGTAGTGGTTTTAGGGTAATATTCTAAGTCCGCTCTAAAAGCCCCCTACACCCGAAGTTACTAAAAACGAGCATTGATTGGAGGACACGCCGAGATGAATTGCCCATTCTGCAGATTTGATGATTCCCGCGTTGTGGACTCTCGTCCAGTTGATGATGGCACAGCAATCCGCCGTCGCCGCGAGTGCCCCCAGTGTGGCCAGCGATTCTCAACTCAAGAGCTCTCACTACTTAACATTATTAAGCGAAGCGGGGCCACAGAGCCATTTAGCCGCGAGAAGGTACTGGTTGGCGTTCGCAAAGCCTGCCAAGGACGTCCCGTCAATGAGGACGATTTAGTTTTGCTCGCCCAGCGCGTAGAAGAGACCCTTCGAGGCACAGGACAGGCAGAAATAGAAGCACAGGAAGTTGGAATGGCAATTCTTGCGCCACTCCGAGAGCTAGATGAGGTCGCCTACTTACGGTATGCATCGGTGTACCGTAACTTTGCCTCCCTTGAAGACTTCGAAGGTGAGATCGCACTTCTCCGCGCTCTGCCTTCTAGCAATTCCCCAATTGCTCCAAGTACAAGTACTACAGAAAAAAGCAATAACACATCTCAAAAAATTAACTCATAACTAGAAGACGGGGATCCACACATGTCAGAGACGGTCATCAACCGACCAGCGAAAATCAAGGCTCACAACACCCTTAAGGGTAAGGGCTTGACGATCGAACGCATCTACACCAACGAAGGCGTACACCCATACGATGAAGTTAAGTGGGAACGTCGCGATGTAGTGCAGCAAAATTGGCGAACGGGTGAAACTGTTTTTGAACAACGTGGTGTTGAGTATCCAGATACTTGGTCAGTAAACGCCTCAACAATTGTTACAACAAAGTACTTCCGCGGCGCAGTTGGTGCAGACAATCGGGAATGGTCTTTGAAGCAGGTTATTGATCGCGTTGTGTTGACATACACAAAGGCGGGCAAAGAGCACGGCTACTTTGCAACAGATAACGATGCATTAATTTTTGAACACGAATTAACACACATGCTCTTGCACCAGATTTTCGCATTTAACTCACCAGTGTGGTTCAACGTTGGAACACCACAACCTCAGCAAGTTTCAGCATGTTTCATCCTGTCAGTTGATGACACTATGGACAGCATTCTTAACTGGTACCGCGAAGAGGGAATGATCTTCAAGGGTGGATCAGGAGCAGGTCTTAACCTCTCTCGCATCCGTTCATCAAAGGAGCTTCTAAAGTCTGGCGGAACAGCATCTGGTCCAGTTTCATTCATGCGTGGTGCTGACGCATCAGCAGGAACAATCAAGTCAGGTGGTGCTACACGCCGCGCGGCAAAGATGGTTGTTCTAGATGTTGATCACCCAGATATCGAAGAGTTTATTGAGACAAAGGTCAACGAAGAGGACAAGATTCGCGCACTACGCGATGCTGGCTTTGACATGGACCTAGGTGGAAAAGACATCATCTCTGTTCAGTACCAGAATGCAAACAACTCAGTTCGTCTTTCAGATAAGTTCATGAACGCAGTTGAAAAGGGAGAGCAGTTTGGTTTAACAGCTCGCTCAACTGGCGAAGTTATTGAAACTGTTGATGCACGCGCACTCTTTACAAAGATTGCACAAGCTGCATGGGCATGTGCTGATCCTGGTGTTCAGTTCGATGACACAGTCAATGACTGGCACACGACTCCTGAGTCAGGTCGCATCAATGCGTCAAACCCTTGCTCTGAGTACATGTCACTAGATAACTCATCATGTAACTTGGCTTCACTTAACTTGATGAAGTTCCTCAAGTCTGACGGATCATTTGATGCAAAGACATTTGCAAAGTCAGCAGAGCTCATCATCACAGCGATGGATATCTCAATTTGTTTCGCAGATTTCCCAACAGAGGCAATCGGCGACACCACAAAGGCGTTTCGTCAGCTCGGTATTGGATATGCAAACCTTGGAGCGCTACTTATGGCTTCAGGTCTTGCTTATGACTCAGAGGGTGGCCGCGCACTGGCCGGTGCGATCACATCATTGATGACAGGTGTTACCTACAAGCGTTCAGCAGAGCTTGCTGGAATCGTTGGACCATATGCAGGCTTTGCACAAAATGCCAAGGCACACGCTCGTGTTATGCATAAGCATGCATCAGCATCATTTGCGGCAAAGTCAGAGACAACTCTTGACCGCGATGTGTGGACAGAGGCGAACAAGGCCTGGGATACCTGTGTTTCAACTGGAACCAAGCAGGGATGGCGCAACGCGCAGATCTCAGTGCTTGCTCCAACTGGAACAATTGGTTTGATGATGGATTGCGATACAACAGGTATCGAGCCTGACTTCTCACTGGTTAAGTTCAAGAAGCTTGTCGGTGGCGGATCTATGCAGATCGTTAACCAGACAGTTCCACAGGCTCTTGTAAAGCTTGGCTATGCCCAAGAGACAGTAGAAGCAATCGTTGAGTTCATTGCAGCAAACGGTCACGTTATCGATGCTCCAGGGCTAAAGCCAGAGCACTACGAAGTATTTGACTGCGCACTAGGACAGCGTTCAATTGCTCCAATGGGCCACGTGCGCATGATGGCTGCATGTCAGCCATTCCTGTCAGGTGCGATCTCAAAGACAGTAAACCTTCCTGAGGATGCAACTGTTGAAGAGGTTGAAGAGGTTCACATCGAAGCATGGCGCATGGGCATCAAGGCGCTCGCTGTTTACCGTGACAACTGCAAGGTTGGCCAGCCACTTTCTGATGGCAAGGCGAAGAAGAAGGAAGCAGTTGTTGAAGAAGCAGCAGCTCCAGTTCGCAACCGTCTTCCAAAGGCGCGTCCTGCAACAACAACATCATTTGCTGTTGGCGGCGCCGAGGGTTACATGACCGCTGGGGCGTATGCAGATGGCGCACTTGGTGAAGTGTTCTTAAAGCTAGGCAAGCAGGGTTCAACACTTGCCGGTGTAATGGATGCATTCTCAATTGCAGTCTCTATCGGACTTCAATATGGAGTTCCACTAGAAACATTTGTGGAAAAATTCACAAACTTGCGTTTCGAGCCAGCAGGTATGACAGATGATGCAGATATTCGCATGGCACAGTCCATGATGGATTACATCTTCCGTCGTCTGGCACTTGACTACCTACCATTTGAACAACGTTCAGCAATGGGTCTCTACACAGCAGCAGAGCGCCAAGCAGCGCTAGACAATGGTGGCGAGTACACAGAGCTTGCAAAGGAAACCGATACCCCAAAAGTAAGTGCGGTTGTGGCGGCTCCTGCGGTTGCAAGTAAGCCAGTTGCGGTAACAATTGAAGCTGCGCCCCTTGCAGCAACAATCGGATCTTCATCTGATCTACTTGACTCAATGGGAATCAAATCTGATGCTCCACTGTGCATGACATGTGGTGTGAAGATGCGTATGTCAGGTGCATGCTTTGTATGCGAAGGGTGTGGAAACACATCTGGTTGCAGCTAAAAATTTAACCAACCCCGTTAAAAACCCCGCTCATCATTACGATGGGCGGGGTTTTTCATGGTGCCAGCAGCTATCAATCAAGAGTAGAATTACGACGTTGTTTCCGGGGTCGATGTAATTTCGAACCGGCGGTTATAGTCCGCGACCCGATGCCTGCCAGGTATCGGTTGACTCAGTGAAACTCTGAGACCGACGGTTAAAGTCCGGATGAGAGGAAACCAACAAAGGGTGGGCTTGCGCCTACCTTCTTTGTGCATTTCTTTGATGCGCGCACCCCGGTTACTCGTTTCTAGAGTCGGGGGCAGGGAAATAAAAATGGTTATGGATCACACAGTTGCAATGCAACGTGCCATTGCCCTTGCCGAAAAAGGCTTAGGTAAGACAGCGCCCAATCCAATTGTTGGCGCAGTAATCATTGATGCAGCCGCCAATGTTGTGGGCGAAGGTTTTCATGATCGTGTTAATTCTGCCGATCACGCAGAGGTAGTTGCGATTAAAGCTGCAGGAGACAAGTCAGTGGACGCAACAATTATTGTGACACTTGAGCCATGTAATCACACAGGAACAACCGGACCATGTGTGCAAGCAATTATTGATGCAGGTATTGCAACTGTTGTCTTTGCAGTGACAGACCCCAATGAAAGCGCAGCAGGGGGAGCAGCAGCTTTACGCGCAGCCGGTGTCACCGTTATTGAAGGCGTTATGAAAGAAGAGGCAGCGTTTTCTAACCGTGCCTGGCTGATGAAGATTAAAAAGAACCGTCCGTTTTTCACCTGGAAGGTTGCCGCAACTCTAGATGGCAAGGTTGCAGCTGCTGATGGCACCTCAAAGTGGATTAGCAATGAAACATCACGGGGCGATGTACAAATACTGCGCCGCCAGGCAGATGCGATTTTGGTAGGCACCAATACTGTCATTACAGATGATCCACATTTGATTCCTCGTGGAGACTTCCCTGGTTATGGGGCCAACCCGATTCGTGTTGTTTGCGGGGAGCAAGAGCTGCCAAAGGATGCGCAGATTTTTGATGATGCCGCACAAACAATTCTTGTGAAATCAAAAGATCTAGATGTCTTGGTGGAAAAATTGAATGAATTAGGCGTTAATCATGTCTTTGTAGAGGCTGGGCCAACTCTAGGTAGTGCGATGTTGGATGGCTGTTTGCTAGATGAGTTGATCATGTATCAAGCGCCATCGCTTTTAGGCACTGGCAAGCACTTCTTTGCCTTTGATTACCCAACGACTATTACCGACCAAATGCGGATGGACCACATCAGTACGCAAGTTCTAGATGGCGATGTTAAGTCGGTCTATCGGATTAGGAATGGTGAGTGATGTTTACCGGACTTATCGCAGAGCTTGGTTCAATTACCGCAATCAAAAAGAGTGAGACATCTGCCATCTTTACTATTAACGCACCAGACTTAATCTCAGAGATCTCAGAGGGTGATTCCGTTGCGGTTAACGGTGTGTGTTTAACTGCCACATCAATTGATGGCACCACTTTCACAGCAGATGTCATGGTGCAAACTCTTGCGCTGACATCGCTTTCACAAATCTTTGTGGGTAGTCCAGTAAACCTTGAACTTGCTGCCCAGCTAAATGCACGTATGGGTGGACATATGGTCCAGGGCCATGTTGATGGCGTTGCAACAGTTGTTTCACTAACGCCGGGGGATAAGTGGGCGCAGTTTGATATGACAGTGCCGGCTGAGTTGAGCAAATACATCGTTAATCAGGGCTCTATTTGTCTAGATGGTATTTCTTTAACCGTTGGGCACATCAATGATGCCAACAATGTTCTAACTGTGTGGTTAATCCCTGAGACTTTGGAGCGCACCAATCTTTCAACACTGTTGCCAGGGGATTTAATCAACATAGAGGTTGATGTTTTTGCCAAGTACGTAGAGCGCTTATTGTCTAAGGGAGATAAGTGATGAGTAATCTCCAAGCAGCACTTGCCGCCTATAAAAATGGCGATCTCATTATTGTTACCGATGATGCTGATCGTGAAAACGAAGGCGATTTAATGATTCTGGCTGAGAAAGCCACACCAGAAAAGGTTGCTTTTATGGTGCGCCACACAACCGGAATTTTGTGTGTTGCCATGACCCAAGAGCGTGCTCGCACATTACATCTGCCACTGATGGTGGAAGAAAACCAAGATTCAAAAAAGACAGCCTTTACAGTCAGTGTTGATTACAAGCAAGGGATAACAACGGGAGTGAGCGCGCAAGAGCGATCAAATACGGTGCGAGCACTTGCAGATGCATCAGCTGTTGCATCAGATTTCATTCGCCCAGGCCATGTCTTTCCTTTGATTGCAGATAACGGAGGGTTAGCCGCCCGTGGTGGCCATACAGAAGCTGGTATTGCGCTGTCGCAGCTCGTTGGCGCAGAGCCACTCTGCTTACTTTCAGAAATCGTCAACGATGATGGCTCAATGGCACGCGGGCAATCACTTAGCGCCTTTGCCGCAGAGCACTCAATTCCGGTTATTTCTGTTGATGAATTAAAGGAATATGTTCAGGCCAACCCAGTAGCGCCAACAAAGAATGTTTCGCAATTTGATTTTGAGTGGGCACAACTCCCACTTCATAGTGGGATGTGGAAAATTGCAACATTTCCGGGGCTGCGTCAAAGAGAGCACGCAGTAATTGCTTTTGGTGAAGCAGGCAAGCTGCCGATGGTTCGTATTCACAGTGAGTGCTTTACCGGCGATGTTGTTCATTCACAGCGCTGTGATTGCGGTGAGCAGTTAGAGCAGTCAATTAATTTAATTCAAGAGCATGGCCATGGATACATCATCTATTTACGTGATCATGAGGGCCGCGGGATTGGGCTGACAGAGAAGATTAAGGCGTATCAATTACAGGATCAGGGTATGGACACCATTGATGCCAACCTGCATTTGGGTCATGAGATCGATGCACGTGATTGGAATGATGCAATTGCAATAGTTAAAGCGTTGCAGATTACTGCAATGCAATTGCTGACAAATAACCCTAATAAGGTGGCAGCTCTTAAGGGCTCTGGAATCACAGTCACACAAAAACCACTTGTCATTGTCAGCAATAAATTTAATGAAAAGTATCTAGCTACCAAGGAAGAAAAACTTGGTCATTCACGAGGAGGCAAGTAAATGGCAGGACATGCACCGCGCATTGGTATCACGCCCCTTCCAAAGGCAAAGGTTGCGATCATCTCTTCGTCCTGGCATCTAGATATTTGCAATGACTTAATTGCTGGTGCCAAGCGCGCACTTGCTGAGGCACAAGTAGGCACTGTTGAGGTTCAGTTTGTTCCGGGATCTTTTGAGATTCCACTTGCTGCCCAATACGCATTTGATAAGGGCTTTGATGCAGTTGTTGCACTGGGACTCGTCCTAAAAGGTGAAACACCTCACTTTGATTATGTCTGCCAAGGCGTTACGCAAGGGGTGATCGATGTTTCCCTAAAGTATGGCAAGCCGATTGGTTACGGCGTCTTGATGTGTAATGACCTTGACCAAGCTATTGCCAGATCTGGTGTTGCTGGAAGCACAGAGGACAAGGGATATGACAGCGCAGTTGCCGCCCTTGAACTTTTGCGTTTGAAGAGCGCCTAGATAGACTCCTTCGATGAGCGTAACTAGCGCAGGAGCAGCCTTTAAGAAGGCGTTAGTTGAAGAAACCCCGCTTCAAATAATTGGCACCATCAACGCTAATCACGCCCTGCTTGCTAAGCGTGCTGGATACCGAGCAATCTATTTATCAGGTGGCGGAGTTGCAGCAGGATCATTGGGAGTTCCAGATTTAGGAATCACGACCTTGGAAGATGTATTAACCGATGTTCGTCGGATAACTAATGTGTGCGATACACCTTTGTTGGTGGATGCTGACACGGGGTTTGGCGCATCGGCTTTTAACATTGGCCGCACAGTAAAGGATCTGATCAAAGCTGGAGCGGCCGCAATGCATATCGAAGATCAGATTGGCGCAAAGCGCTGTGGTCATCGCCCTAACAAGGAAATTGTTTCAAAGAATGAAATGGTTGATCGCATCAAGGCAGCAGTTGATGCTCGCACAGATGATAATTTTCAAATCATGGCTCGCACAGATGCGATTGCTAATGAGGGCATTGATGCAGCGCTAGATCGTATTCACGCATATATCGAGGCTGGGGCGGATTTGGTTTTCCCTGAGGCAATCGAAAACCTCGCAGATTATGCAAAGATTTCATCTGCCGTTTCCAAACCGATCCTGGCAAATATCACTGAATTTGGAAAGACTCCATTGTTTACTCGCGATGAGTTGGCTGCCAACGGGGTGGGAATGATCCTGTATCCGCTGTCAGCCTTTAGAGCGATGAACAAGGCTGCAGAGAAGGTCTATGCCGCTATCCGCCGAGATGGCACACAGGCCGCTGTGATCGACACAATGCAGAGCCGCGAGGAGTTATACCAAGCTATTAATTACTATGAGTACGAGAAAGCACTTGACCAAACACTAGGCAAAGACAACGGGTAAAAATCATGGAAGAAATCAAAGTAAAGAAGTCAGTTGCTCTCTCAGGTGTTCCAGCAGGAAACACAGCGCTGAGCGCAGTGGGTGGAGCTGATCTTCACTACCGTGGGTACTCAATCAAAGACTTGGCTGCCAATTGTCAGTTTGAAGAGATTGCATTCCTTCTTGTTCATGGTGCTTTGCCAACACAGGCACAACTAGACACATACAAGGCAAAACTCAAGGGATTACGTGGCTTATCTCCTCAGGTAAAGACAGTTCTAGAGCAACTTCCAAAAACTGCCCATGCAATGGATGTTTTACGTACTGGCTTTTCTGCACTCGGTGCAATAACACCAGAGTCTGCTCATCACACTGAAGCAGAAGCACGAGATATTGCAGATTCAATGCTGGCAAAGACTGGTTCACTTCTTGGTTATTGGCACCACTTTGCAAATAGCGGAAAGCGTATTGAAGTAGAAACTGATGACAATTCAATTGGTGCACACTTTCTTCACCTATTACATGGCGAGAAGCCATCTGCTTTGTGGGAAAAGGCTATGCACGCCTCCCTAGTGTTGTACGCAGAGCATGAGTTCAATGCTTCAACATTTACAGGTCGCGTGATTGCAGGAACTGGCGCAGACATTTACTCATGTGTGACAGGTTCAATCGGAGCACTCAGTGGTCCAAAGCACGGTGGTGCTAATGAGGTTGCACTTGAAATTCAGCTTCGTTACTCATCACCAGATCAGGCTGAAGCAGATATTCGTAAGCGCGTAGAAGCCAAGGAAGTTGTGATTGGTTTCGGACACCCTGTTTATACAGTCTCTGATCCTCGTAATGAAATCGTTAAGGTCATCACAAAAGAGCTTGCAGTACAGGCTGGCAAAGAGAATTTGTATGATGTGGCAGAGCGCATCGAATCTGTGATGATGGAAGTGAAGAAGATGTTCCCTAACGTGGACTGGTTCTCAGCTGTTGCATATGATTCTATGAAGATTCCAGTTAACTACTTCACCCCATTGTTTGTGATGGCACGTATTTCAGGCTGGACAGCCCACGTCATCGAACAACGAAACGATGGAAAGATCATTCGTCCAACAGCTACCTATATCGGTCCAGAAGATTTGGCATTTGTTCCAATCGAAAAGCGCTAAATAGATGAGCAGCCACCTTTCCAAGAACAATCAGCCATATGATCAGCCGATTATCGACATTGTCGATTACGTACTGAACTATGAGATTAAGTCACCAGTTGCTTATGAGACTGCGTGGAATAGCTTTATGGACACACTTGGATGTGGCTTTGAATCACTGGAATATGAAGCCTGCAGAAAGCTTCTGGGGCCTGTTGTTCCGGGCTTAACAGTTACAAACGGTGTGAAGGTTCCTGGCACGAAGTATGTTCTAGATCCTGTGCAAGGTGCATTCAACATCGGCGCAATGATTCGTTGGTTAGATTTTAATGACACATGGTTGGCAGCTGAATGGGGACATCCGTCCGATAATTTAGCTGCAATCCTTGCAACTGCTGACTGGTTGTCACGCACAACAGATAAGAAATTTGTGATCAAAGATGTTTTAACTGCGATGATCAAAGCCCATGAAATTCAGGGTTGTATCGCACTTGAAAACTCCTTTAACAAGGTCGGGCTAGATCACGTTATTTTAGTAAAGGTTGCATCCACAGCCGTTGTGTCACAGATGATGGGTCTAACCCGTGATCAAGTGTTGGCCGCTGTTTCTCTTGCATGGATTGATGGGCATTCATTGCGAATCTACCGTCACTTTCCAAATGCGGGATCTCGTAAGTCCTGGGCAGCAGGAGATGCAACAGCTCGCGCAGTCCGACTTGCGTTAATGGCACAAACTGGCGAGATGGGATATCCATCAGCACTCACCGCAAAGACGTGGGGCTTTTACGATGTCTCCTTTAAGGGACAACCTTTCAAGTTCCAACGCTCCTATGGTTCATATGTAATGGAAAATGTTTTGTTCAAGATCTCTTTTCCTGCAGAGTTCCACTCTCAAACAGGTGTTGAAGCAGCGATGACTATTTACAAGCAAATGCAGGCAGCGGGCAAGAGCTCTGATGACATCAAGAAGGTCACAATTCGCACGCACGAGGCCTGTATTCGCATCATTGATAAAAAGGGACCGCTGAACAACTTTGCTGATCGTGACCACTGTATTCAATACATGGTTGCAGTCCCATTTATTTTTGGTCGACTTACTGCACGTGATTATGAGGATGAGATCGCAGCTGATCCACGTATTGATGCCCTGCGCGAGAAGATCGTATGCGTAGAAGATGCAGGCTATTCAGCTGATTACCACGACCCAAAAAAGCGCTCGATTGCGAATGCAATAACAGTTGAATTCAATGATGGCAGCTCATTTGATGAGGTAGCTGTTGAGTATCCACTGGGTCATGCACGCCGCCGGGTTGAAGGAATTCCGCTACTTATTGAAAAGTACAAGACGAATTTGGCTCGTATTTATGACAAAGACAAGCAGAGCAAGATCCTTGAGTTGTGTCTTGATTATGACAAGTTGGCCGCAACACCAGTAAATGAGTTTATGGATTTGATGGCTCTTTAATGAGCGATATGTCAGCAAAGGTGCGTCGCGCACTAGATGTTGCCGTTGAAGCAATTGGTGGTTCTGCACGTGAAGGTCAGATTGAAATGGCAGAAGCGGTTGCAAATGCCCTCACTAATCGCCATCACTTAATGGTTCAAGCCGGTACTGGCACCGGAAAATCTCTTGCCTACTTAATTCCTGGCATTGTTCATGGCCGAAAAGTCTTGGTGGCAACAGCAACCCTTGCCTTGCAACGCCAGTTAGTTGATCGCGACTTACCGGCCGTAGTTCCAGCACTTGAAAAAGAGTTAGGCCGCGAGATCTCCTATGCCATTTATAAAGGCGTCGGAAACTATGTCTGCTTACAAAAGATGAATAGTGAGGATGTAGATCCTGATGGCGAACTAGTCATGGAGGTTTCATCCCTTGAAAAAGATGCCAAGCGGCTAATTGCTTGGGCAAAGACACCAGGTGTCAGTGGAGATAGGGATGATGCTCCCGAGGTTGATCGCAGGGTGTGGGCGGCCAATAGTGTTTCAGGCAGAGAGTGTGTTGGCGCAGATGTGTGTGCTTTTGGTTCTCAGTGCTTTGCAGCAAATGCTAAGGCAAAGGCACAGACCGCCGATATCGTCATTACTAACCACACACTGCTTGCAATAGAGATCGTAGATTCACATCCGATCCTGCCTGAGCGAGATTGTGTGATTTTGGATGAAGCACATGAGTTTATGGATCGGGCAACACAGGCTGTGACAGATGAGTTAACAAGTAATCGAGTTTTAAGAGCTGCTGCTATGGCCCGCAAGTTCATGCCTGGCAAGCTTTCAGATGCTTTTCACAAGGCAGCAAATGATTTCCATGAATCTATGGTCGATTATGGCGAGTCGGTAAAGGCTGAGTTTGGAACACAAGGACGACTTGAAGAAATACCTCAATCACTTGAGTTTTCTATTCGCAAAGTGATGGAAGCATCAAAGGCGATCATTCAGTTCATGTCTGCAGATGATGAAATCATCGATACTGATGGATTGGCAGAGCGGGCTCGTGTTAAGGGCGCTGTCAGCGAGATAGCAACGACAGCCACCACACTTCTTAAGATGGGCGATGGTTTAGTGCTCTGGTATGAACCAACATTTTCCACACTTTACTTAGCACCCCTTTCAGTCTCTGAAGTCTTACGTGAGAACTTACTGACAAGAACCCCTGTGATTGCAACATCTGCGACTTTAACTGTGGGTAATGGTTTTGACTCCATGGCAAAGAGCATTGGATTCTTGGTTAATGAAGAGATGAACGCCGAAGTCAAAGAGGGCGAAGTAGATCCTGCCAATGTTCAAATGTTAGATGTGGGCAGTCCCTTTGATTTTGCTAATCAAGGTGTTTTATACATGCCTAAGCATTTGCCAGAACCTGGTCGTGATGGTCCAAGTCAAGAGGTATTAACTGAACTTGGTGAGCTCATTGATGCTGCGGGTGGTCGCACACTGGCACTGTTTTCATCCTGGCGAGGTGTTGAGGCCGCAGATCTACATCTGCGAACAGTATTGGCAGAGTTGCCAATAAAGATCATTACACAAAAGCGCGGCGATGCCGTTGGACCACTTGTTTCACGGTTTGAAAAAGATGAGACTTCGATTCTGATTGGCACGATGTCGCTGTGGCAAGGTGTGGATGTGCCCGGAAATAGTTGTATTTTGGTTGCAATCGATCGCATTCCTTTCCCGCGTCCTGATGAGCCAGTAATGAGTGCGCGCGCAGCACAGGCAGATGCCAAGGGTGGCAGCGGATTTATGCAGGTTTCTCTGCCTAGAGCAGCTCTTTTATTGGCACAGGGCACAGGTCGTCTTATTCGCTCTGTTGATGATCGCGGGGTTGTAGCGATCTTGGATTCGCGCATTGTGACCAAAAGGTACGGAAGTGTCCTACTTAACTCGATGCCGCCGCTGTGGCGCACATCAGATGCCGCGGTTGTCCGAGACTCACTGAGACGGCTTGCTGAAAGCGTGAAAGAATAATTTCATGCCTCGCATTGAAACCGAAACACTTGCACAGCACCGTGATTGGCGTCGTAACCAATTAATCGAGGCTGCTGCAAGCATCGCCCTGGAATCAGGCGGTGCTGCAGTAACAGTTGCAGCTGTTGCACAGCGCGCGGGACTTTCTAGAACTTCGGTCTATGAGTACTTTGGTAGTAGTGCTGATTTAGTTGCCGATTTAGTATTAGAAGAGTTAAAGAATTTTGCACAGTATCTGCAAGAAGCAGTTTCACAGACAGATCAACCAGTTGACAATATTCATGCGTGGATTGAAAGTGCTCTTACTTACATTGCAGATGGTCGCCACTTACTTGCGAAGGCCTTAAACGCTAGCTCATTGCCGCAAGAACGCAGTATGGCTATTGGTGCTGCCCACCGTGCGCTGCTGGCACCACTTGTTTCGGGTTTAACTGCAATGGGAATAAAAGATACGCAGCGTGCACTTTTATTTATTCAAGCAATTACAGATGCATCAACAAAACGTATTGAAGGCGGCCATGATGCAGAAGCGGAAATTAAATCCGCCACCGCATTCTGCATCGCTGGCCTAACCTCTATTTAATCTTTAGTACAACTTTGGTGCTAAGTGCTTCAAACAATCCAACTTGGCCTGCTGCAGAAGCTGAAACGGTGCAGATACCCTTTTTAGCCTTCAAAGTATTTTTCATTACCGAGCAACTACCAGTTGCCTTATAAGTAACTTTCTGTCCAAAGTTAGTAGTAGTGGCAAGTGTGACTGACTTCTTTGCGGCAATCGTAGGAATTGTCTGAGCTCCAAGGGCTAACCGAATCGGCAGAATCGCTGTTATGCCAGTAGCTGTTGTGTTTCCAGCAGAGGTAACGGAAATTGCGCACTCACCAGCACCTTTCAGAGGTGTGATTTCCTTGCCCTTAAGTGCGCAGTTGGGATCCAAAGAGGCAAAGCTCAGAGTTGCTCCAGCCTTTGACATCGCTGAAACCGTGGACAGTTGGCGATATCCAAGGGTGATTGGAGTCTTTGTACTGACAGCAACTCCATTTATCGTCGCTGTGATCTCATCAACTGGCAGCGCAACATTTGCAGTAGTTGCAGCCTTAAAAGTTAGTGGGATGAATTGATCTTCCGAAAGATCTCCTGGCACGGTGTGGTCATAGCGCATAAAAATTCCGCACTTAGAAACGGTGCAATCAACTGTAGTGGTGCCTGATATGTAGCTACCGGTGGGCTTGAACTTAATAACATCGGTGGGCACAAACGATGCGCCACGTGCATTAGAAATCCATAATTGAACCGCGGCATTGCATAGTGCTGATCGCGTTCCGGCAGGTGCTTCTACACACTCCTGAATATATAGACCACCTTTAGCAGGAACTCCCAGCAACATGATGTTGATGGTGGCACCCTGTGAATCTAGGTTAGTCAGAGGTGCGCCGGTGAACTTTGTCTCAGCCGCTTGTGCCGGAGCAGGAACAAGCAGGGAAGTTAGTAGGGCTATTACAACAACGATCTTTTTCATTTTTCTCCTCATTTAATTTTTACTGGAACAAACATGTCAAAACTTCTATCATTTCCGCGCAGGTGGTCAGCCCGAACCGTTATTGCACACTTCACTTTGGTGCAATCGAACTTTCCAATCTTTCGTGAAACTTGAACTTTTTCTGTAAAGCGCCCACCGGGTAGAAACTCTTTAGTTAATCCGATTGCATAAGGGGGAGGATTAGATGAAATCCAGAAGGACGCCTCGCCCAGTCCTGCCTTATTGACTCCGCCACCACACGGTGTCGGTAATGCTCCCTTTTTCGGAATCACGCAAAACGCTAAATAGATTCCAACGGTTTCATCAAATTGGTTGCCACTAACAGTAATCACCGAACCGCTTTTGGCACTGGTTGCCGAAACGGTCAGGGTCTGTCCTTGTGCTCCTCTCACTACAGCCGCATCGGCGGCAGGGGTTATTGCAAGGGGAAGTACTGCAACAACCATGAAAAGGAGCTTTCTCATGGGCAAAACGATAACTGCCTGCAGTTATTTACTTATCCGACAGGACACGAGAACCTGTCGTTCAAAGCTTTGGCACACTACACCCATGAGGAGATTAGGTGTGATCGCAATCGCAATTCTCTTAACAGGGTGCGCTAATTCACAGATCTCTTCCAACTACACAATCTCTGAAAATGATGTGTCAGCAATTTCAATTGATGCACCCACTAAATTTTCAGTTTCTAGAGTTGTAGTTCTTGCCAATGGTGTTGCAGAGATTATGAACTCTCTTAATGCCAGATCAATTATTGTTGGTCGAGATATTTCTAGTTCTGAAAAAGCACTAAAGGATGTTCCACTTGCCACATCAGGTCATCAAGTTTTGCCGGAAGAGGTAATTGCTCTTAAACCAGATCTGGTAATTATTGATGCATCTACTGGTCCCAAAGCTGCAATAGCGCAGATAAAAAGTGCTGGTATACGAGTTGTGCAAACACCTGAAAGCTGGACCCTTGCAGACATTTCCATAAAGGTTGCAGCTGTCGCAGATGCGATTGGCGCGCCGCAACAAGGGGTACTGCTTAATACTGCAATTAAAGATGCCATACAAACATCAACTTTTTCCAGCAAACCCCGCATAGCTTTTCTATATCTTCGCGGAACATCTTCTATCTATCTAGTTGGGGGACCGGGGTCAGGTGCTGACTCTTTAATCTCTGCAATTGGTGCAATAGATGTTGGGGCTACATCACTGCCACGTCCTTTTAATACGATGACAGCTGAAAGTTTGGCAACGCTTAATCCTGATCTTATTCTTGTGATGACAAAGGGATTGGAGTCTGTCGGTGGGGTTTCAGGATTGCTGAAACTACCTGGTGTGGCACAGACAAAGGCTGGCAAGAATGAGGCAATTATCGATGTTGATGATTCACTGCTGCTTTCATTTGGCCCTCGCACGCCATCACTAGTTGTTGCTTTGGGCAAAAAAGTAAGTGCGGCATTGAAGTGAAGAAGATAGCCCCTGCAATAGCACTTGTTATCGCTACTTTCGTGGCTATCTATGTTGGCACGGCACAAATTGATAGTTTTTGGTCTGCGCTCTTCGCACCTGGTAGCAATGAGATTTTGTGGCAGATTCGTATTCCTCGTGTAACAGCTGCGCTGATTGTTGGGGCGTCATTGGCACTTGCTGGGTTAATGGCACAGGGTGCATGCAATAACGCATTGGCTGAACCTTCGATTCTCGGAACCACAGCAGGTGCTGCACTTGGCACAGTTATCGCGGTCTTAACTGGCCTGGTGCAGGTGGGATCTATGGGCGCAATTGCGTGCGGGGCACTGGGCGCGCTGGCTGCAACCTCTCTGACTTTTAAATTAGCAAACCTGCGATCACAACTTTCATCCTTTGCTTTAATCATTGTGGGCATTGCTGTGTCTGCATCCATCACAGCAGTCGTTGGTCTACTTTCGGCGATGGTGACTAGAGCTGATGCTCGTTCCATTTCCTTTTGGAACTTTGGATCCCTTGCTCTAATCACACGAGATAATTTAGTTGGAATTAGCATCACTGCAATTGTGGGTGGGTTCATTGCTTGGAAGATTTCACCCTCACTTGATCGACTTTCCTTGGGAGATGCCACCGCCTTTCACATAGGTATTGATGTCCCACGTGTTCGTCTTATTGCACTAGTTGCCTTGTCATTGTTGGCCGGAGGGGCGGTTAGCACCGTTGGCTCCATTGCATTTATTGGCCTTGCCGCCCCACACATTGCACGTTTTATATATGGCCCGATCCATCGCAACCTGATTGTTCATACCGCCATCATTGGGGCGCTATTGGTCGTAGTGGCAGATACGCTTTCAAGAAGTGTTGCCCAACCAAATGAGCTACCTATCGGTCTTATTACCTCGCTCTTAGGCGCACCTGTTTTAATCGCACTTGTTACAGTTAAAAACAATGTTTGGAAAACTCAATGATTACTATCAATGAGATCACCATCGTGCGTGATGGACGAGAGATTATTTATGATTACAGCGAACAAATCCCGGCTGGATCAATCACAGCAATTGTTGGCCCCAATGGTTGTGGTAAATCAACGCTATTAGCTGCCATTGCTGGCGATATTGCACCGATAAAGGGCACAATCACAATTGATGAGCTACATCCCATCCTGACATCGCCAGCACAGCTTGCACAGATTCGTGCCGTGGCAATTCAAAATCAGAGTTACACATTGGGCTTTACGGTTAAGCAGATCATTGAAATGGCTGGTCCTGCTGAAGAGGTGATGCGCTCACTTGATTTAACATCTTTGGCAGATCGAGTGGTGACAACCTTGTCTGGGGGAGAAGCCCAACGCGTATCAATTGCTGCGGCCATTGCTCAACGCACTCCAGTACTACTTTTAGATGAACCACTTGCGGCCCAAGATGTGAGAAGTCGAAAGAGAATTATCGAAGTATTGAAGAAATTAGCAGAAGATGGTGTGAGCGTTGTTGTCGTGGCTCATAGCAATGAGTCAGAGTTAACGTGGGCCGACAAAGTTATTAAGCAGTTCCTTTAATTCTGGCCAGGATTTAGCAAAGCTGGGGTGCAGGGCCATTTGACTTACGTGATCGATGTGAACCCATCTGACTTCATGTGATTCATCATTTACTTCATGGGCAACTAATCCATCTGCAGCCCGTGCGATAACGGTGTCATATTTCCAGCTACCGTGATCATCGGTGAATGTGTGAAGCTGAGTGAGCAGATTGGTATCAATTCCAGTTTCTTCAACCGCTTCACGAAATGCACCCTCAATAGTGCTTTCATGGGAATCACGAGCACCACCTGGAATTCCCCAGGTGTCACCGTTATGCACCCAGGGGGCACGGTGCTGTAACAAGATTTCTGACCCGCGGAGGATCAAAATGCCAGCCGCGCCATTGAGGCCCCAGTGCTTATTGCCGCAGGCGCATTCGACCCATCCATCACCATCGCGCGCTGCCATGTTCCTAGCCTGTCACATCTATCCACAGTTAGTGCAATGACTTTCAGTACCGTCACATCTGCAATTTATGGTGCCGCACATGGTGAAAATATTTGTGAGTCTGGTGCTTATGTTTGCTGGGATGCAGGCAGCTACTGCTGATCAATGCCAGGAAACTGCCTGCATCAATGTGTATACCGAGAACAATCAAATCATTATCGAAGCCCGCAAGGGCAATACAACGGTCAAGAAAACAATTGCACAAGCAGCAAAAAAGGTGGTTGTGAAGGCAACACCTAAGCCAAAGGCTGTGCCTTTGTTTTTCCCACCAGCTTCAAAGCCAGTTGTTAAAAAACCAACTGTAAAGCGCACCTATAAGCCAAGAGTCAAAATAGCTGCCACACAGGTCAACTTGAGCGATCGATTAACAAAGATGGTTCCAACAGCAGGTGTTGCATATCAACCTGAGTTTGAACCATTAGTACAAGTGCCGGTGTATTTCTGGTGTGATCTACCAACGTTTTTTCAGAGCAGAGTCGACATCATCGGTGAAGTTGTAGATGTTGCACTTCGACCTTCTTTTGTTTGGAGTTTTGGTGACGGCAGCGTCTATGCAACTACCGAAAACGGTGCTCCATATCCGGCCGGCACAATCCATCACACCTATAAGCAGCCAGGCACATATCAAGTTTCACTACTGACAACCTGGAACGGCACCTACACACATAACGCTGCAGCACGCGCAGTTACCGGCACCGTCAAGAAACTCTCTATTGCACTGATCACCATCGTCAACGCACCTACTACCTTCAAAGGATAAGAAACCATGACTACTGAAAATACGCATGTAAGCATCACTTCTCTTTCACTTGCAACAGATACTGAATTTATAGAAAGTGTTACGGCTTTTGCTGTGCCAGTAAATAGTCCGGACCTAAATCTGCTGCAACGTGATGGGGCAACAGCTGTGATTGATTTATCCATGCAGTTTGCAGATCGTGGATATAACTGTGATGTGGAGTTGATGTCTCAGGTCATTGGCCGCCTTTCAGATATTCAGGTGCGTGATTTTGCGATGGGTACCCACAACGCTGAAACCTTTGATACCTACTGGAACATGTGGCTCTACCTTCTGCGCATTGCTCCTCATGATTTTGTTGCACCCGTTGCCTGCCTTTTTGCCACATTGGCATATGAACGTGGTGATAATGAACTTGCCTATAGGGCTTTAGATCGAGCTACAGTTGATGATCCCAAGTACGCATTGACCATTTTGTTGCGTAGGGTCTTTGGTTCAGGCTGGCCCGCTGCAGCATTTGCTGCAATGCGCCTTGAGCTTCACCCCAAAGTGACGGCTGGGATTTTTGAAGGGTAGTGGCTAGAATTACACCGTTCACGAGTCCTACGTATTAGCCCCGGCTTAGTAGGCGGCAACCCTCCACCGCGGCGGGGTGCTCCGGGTGACGAACAGGTCGCTTTGGCGGCAAGCGCTTAGGTAGGAAATTTATTTCATGGTTACAGGTGCCTGGTTAGAAACTCATGATCCTGGTGAACGAAAGTTCATCACGATCGGTTTCTTGCTTCTTGAAAACGGCGAAACTTTGCCTGATGTCACCATTGCCTATCAAACCTGGGGCAGATTAAATACCGCAAAAGATAATGCGATTTTAGTTAACCATGCGATGACTGGCTGGTCTGATATTCCTGGCTGGTGGCCATCGATGGTTGGCCCAGGATTGCCTTTTGATACAGAGAAATACTTTGTTGTGTGTCCCAATGTTATTGGCGGATGCCAAGGATCTACTGGTCCATCATCTATTGCAGCAGATGGCAAGCGGTGGGGTTCAAGATTTCCTGCTGTAACAATCAGAGACATGGTTGCAGCAGAGGTTGCCTTTACAGATGCAATTGGGATTAAAAAGTATTTACTCGCTGTTGGTCCATCACTGGGTGGAATGCGTGCCTTGGAATGGGCGGTGCAGTTGCCAGAACGAGTTGGTGCCATCTGCACCATTGGATCTTCAGCTGTTGCAACGGGAGATCAAATTGGAACTGCATCTGTTCAAATCAGAGCAATTAAATCTGATCCCAATTTCAACGATGGTGATTACTACGAGCAAGAAGTGGGTCCTGATGAAGGCATGGGCATTGCTCGCCGCATCGCGCACCTGACATATCGAACAGAGGCTGAAATGGATATTCGCTTTGGTCGACAGCTACAAGGTGATGACACGGGGCGCTATGCCGTTGAGTCCTATTTAGATCACCAGGCTGACAAGTTAGCTCAGCGCTTTGATGCCAACACCTACATCGCCCTGACAGAGGCGATGAATAGCCATGACATCGGCAGAGATCGCGGGGGAGTTGCTGCAGCTTTGGCCACAATCACAGTTCCGGTGGTTGCAGTCTCGATTGATACAGATCGACTCTTCCCACCTCGCCTGCAGGCTGAGATCGCCGAATTAGCCCCTGCTGCAGCCCCACTGGTCACGATTAGCAGCCCATTTGGCCATGA
>Ga0208942_1000236_pt1 | contig 24216 bp, 23 predicted proteins | sample GreLakmeSU08MSRF_FD_187704 | JGI IMG/M metagenome (GOLD analysis project Ga0208942, IMG submission 187704) | Freshwater lentic microbial communities from great Laurentian Lakes, MI, USA - Great Lakes metaG SU08MSRF (SPAdes) | ecosystem: Environmental > Aquatic > Freshwater > Lake | place: Great... | reverse complement strand
AAATGGCTTGTTTTTACTTAATCCACAACGGCAAAGTCCAATCACTTCTCTACCGGCTAAATCATATGTATTTCCAGCACGATCTACAATGGTGAATTCTCCTTCTACCTTTAATGATCCGTTATTGTTAATGGTAATTTTAGTTGACATATTATTTTTATTTAAACGCTAAAATAATACATTACCCACTAATATTGTAATAAATCGATCTATAATTATAAAAGGGATAGATGCTTAACCAAGTCATCTAAAATTTCAAATGCGGTTTCGGCCATTTTGTTTCCTTTATTATCCAAAAGTGGATTAACCTCGGTAAACTCAACACAACAAACTTTTTTTGTTGTAATAAATAGTTCAAATAACTCGTTTATTTCGCCAGAGGTAAATCCAACAGGTACAGGCGTCCCTGTTCCATAGGAAACTCGATCACAATCCAATGAATCTACGTCAAAAGAGATATAAATTTGATCGCAATTTTCTATTCGCGTCATTGCTTTTTGAATACAAAACTTCAAACCCTTTTCTCTGGTCTCTGGAACTTCGAAAAATAAAATTTCTTGCTCGTCTATTATTTTCTTTTCTGCGGACTCAAAATCACGCAAACCAAAATAAACTAAGTTTGTTGCAACTATTTTTGATCCACTAAAGCCTATATTTTTTAATTCGTTCCAATATTTTGTAGTGATTTCACCAGGGTCATTAATTTTGGCAGCTATATTATCCATATTCAATGCGGCAGCAAGTGGCATACCATGAATATTGCCTGAAGGTGATGTATACGGAGAATGTAAATCGGCATGTGCATCAATCCAAATAACACCGATTGATTTTTCAGGATTCGCTGCCTTAATACCACTCATAGTGCCTAATGCTGAGGAATGATCTCCAGATAATACAATAGGAAAATCGCCCGATAGAATTGTTTCCTTCACTGCATCAGCAACGCGTTGACATTGTTCTTTTACATGCTCAATACGCTTCGCAAAGTTATTCGTGTTTTTATGATAAATGGATTCATTATGCGTTTTAACATCTACATAAGGATGACGATGAAAAAAATCATTATTCTGATTAATCGCTGCAATTTCAATTGCATCAATCCCCATATCTGAACCGCGCGTACCTGCGCCAATGTCAGATCTGTTTTTAATAATTTTAATTTTCATAAACTACTCAAAACTACTTAAAAATATTAGCCTCCAACTAATCTTTTTCCGTAGGCGTTACAAATGCTGCGCGACGCGGTGCAGGGAAAGGAATATTTCCTTTTAAACCATGCCATAATATTTTATTAAACTCATAGTCATTGTTGCTATCCTCCATAACAAAATTTAATTTTTCCGACTTTTGTTGCCATTCATTACGTGCTGTGTTTACTTCCTTCGTATTTATTTTAGGCGCAATCGCTGAAAATACAAAAGGCTTCGCCGTTGAATCAAAGCATTTCCACATGGGCGTTGCTGCAGCATCATATTGTGTCATTGGAGGCATCCCTAAAATCAACTCCATAGTTCTTAACATAGAAGTAGTAGTATAAGGGGTATGATCAACAAAATTTCGTTTTACAAAACCACCTGCAACATAAGCTGGACTGCGGTGTGCATCCACATGATCTGAACCATTTTGCGCATCGTCTTCCAAAATAAAAACAGCAGTCTCATTCCAGATGGGACTTTTGGCTAATGCTTCAATAAATAAACCAACTGCATAATCATTGTCAGCCACATGCGCATATGGTGTTGGCCTACCTAATCTTAAACCTTCAGTATGGTCATTACCTAATCGTACGGTATTAAATTGTGGTACTTTATTGATTGCCAATAAGGAATCAAAGTCCTTTTTCCAAACTTGAAAACGATAAGTATCCGTAATTGCTAAATTGTAACTTGGGTACTTGGGACAATAATGATCTTTCAAAATTGAAACAGTGGGCTTACCAAGCGATACAAATTCACCATAACTTCTATAGCTTACCCCATTACGATAGCATTGATTCCAGATAAATCCATTTTTATTATTGGCAATTTCTCTTTGTCCTTCACCACCATAAGTACCGCCACGACCACCATAACTACTTGGCCATGTTTTTTCCAAATAGTCATTTGCATATCCACCCATGGACCAATTATGTCCATCCGCACTCACTTCGGCATCCACATAAAAATTATCAAGTAAAACAAATGATTCTGCTATATGGTGTTGATTGGGCGTAATATTTTTTCCAAATAACAACAAACTAGTATCCCCATTACCCTGAGGAATATCTGATAACACCTGGTCATAAGTTCTGTTTTCCTTAATGACATAAAATACATACTTAATGGGCGAACTTTGATTTTGCTTCATTGGTATTGGGAAACCAGGTGCTGACGAATCTGCTAAATTTGTTTTAGCTATTGAATAGGGTACATTTTTATATACCGCCTTTGAGTAAGCTACTAAATCCTTATCAGTAGGAACAGCAATAATGCTCATACTCCCCTTGAATAAACCGCCAATATATTCAACTTGGTCGCCTGGTTTAAAACTAGCGCCATGACTAATCACTTCCTCCTTTGCTCGCACTGGAGAAGGCCCAAAAGGATTCGCTTTCGATGAAAAACCTTTACCATTAGCAACCCATAATTTTTTATTGACAACGCGCACTGAAGTTGGATACCAACCCACAGGAATAAAACCTTTTGCAACGCTTTCGCCAGGCTCCTCCACATCAAAAACAGCAATACAATTGTTATTTGCATTCGCGATATATAAACGCTTATTAATAGCATCCAAGCTTAAGCTATTGGTAGTTGAACCACTAGGCGCATTGGGGAAAAGCGCCGCATCCAAGGTTTCAATTACAATTCTAGTTTTTAAATTAATGACCGACACGCTATTGTCATTGGAATTACAAACATATAAATACTTACCATCAGGCGTCACTAACATTTCATTTGGGTTGTCCCCGACTTGGATGGATGGCTTCCAACTTAAAGTTGTTAAATCAAGTGTGTTTACCTGATCACATCCCCAGCAACTAACATAAAGTTCATTGTTGTTAGGATTCATCACACATGTGTAGGCTTCACCATCGATGCGTAATTTTTTAATGATTTGTTTTGTATTTAAATCAAAAATGTACAGCTGCTTATCCTCACGTGTAACAACATACATTAAATTCCTTTTTTCATCCAATGCAATCCCTGAAGGGCCAATAGCAATAGGCCAAGGCTTGCCTAATTTAAATGTGTCAATGCTATTTAAATTATTATCTTTTATAGCATATTTAATAATGATATTATCATGTCCGCCTGATGCGTATAGATATTTTTCATCGGAAGAAAATTGTAAACCATAAAATGATTTTCCAATAGCAATAGAATCAATCACTTTTTCTGACTTTGCATCAATGAGTTGTATGCTTTGCGTACTATGACCATTATTCGTCACCGCTAACAAATTACCTGACTTACTCACTGCTATGTTTAAAGGCAAATCACCTAATGTAAATGACTTTCCTACAGGTGATAATTTCCAACCATTGGAAAGCGTAATTTGAGAAGGAATAACTTGGGCGTTTAATAATAATGTGAAACACATTGTTACTAACATAAAGATTTGTTTTTTCATAGCTAATCGTGTATTTTCAAGTACAATATTACGCATTATTTGACATCCTAATTTAATACTGACCATTGCGTAAATTATTAAATCATTAAACTATTGACCTATGAAATTCAGATTTACGATTTATTTAATATTAACAATAAGCCTATTACAAGCCCAACAAAACAGCTTACAATCCAAAGTATATCAATGGGATATAAATAATAACGGCAATGCCGCTAAGGTGCAAAAATCAACCATTTTCGGGGGCGAAGGAGGTGTTTTAGCTAAGCATACTATGATAGGTATCAGTATTCCTACAGGAAAAAAATGGGAAGGAAAAGTGACTGTTCAACAAGAGAAATTTTACATTATCAAAACCGGCATTGCTGATATTGCACTCAATGACCAAAAATCCCAATTAAACAGAGGATCCGTCGTTTGCGTATTACCTGGCGATAAAATACAAATCAAAAATAACGGGAACGATTTATTACAGCTATATGAAATGAGCTATTCTGCAGGAGAAAAAATAAATATCGAAAGAGGTGTAAAAGCCGGGGGATCATTTATTACCCTATGGGATAATATCAAATTTAAGCCGCATGAAAGAGGTGGTGTTCGACAATTTTTTGATCGCCCTACTGCTATGTTAAATCGATTTGACATACATGTCACCCAGTTAAACGTTGGTTTCAAAAGCCACGAACCGCATACCCATGTGAATGAGGAAATTATATTGATGTTAGACGGAAATGGCGAAATGCAAATTGGCACCGATCATCAAAAGGCAAATCCAGGGGATGTTGTTTTATTAGGATCAAATATATTACACAACATTACCAATATTGGCAATATCCCTTGCTTGTATTTTGCTATACAATGGAATTAAAGATGCTGCTGCACAAAATCAGCACAATACTTCTTAATTAAATCTCTGGTAGACGCAAATGAATTATTGATTTCTTCTTCTGTACCTGTTGCTTTGGCAGGATCCGGAAAATTATAATGAAATTTGATTGCATTGCTTGGGAAATAAGGGCAACGCTCCTTAGCATTATCGCAAACGGTGATAATAAAATCAAAGGGAATATCTTTATATTCTAACACATTATTGGAAGTATTGTTAGCTATATCAATCCCATCTGCTTTCATGGTAGCAATTGCTTTTGGATTTACCCCATGTGTTTCAACACCGGCACTATACACATTTGCTTTGCCATTCGCAAAATGTTTTAAATAGCCATCAGCTATTTGACTACGGCAACTATTACCTGTACATAACACTAATATATTTTTCATCCTATACTTTAATATTGAATCTTAAATACCAGGGCTTCCGTGTTTGGATTCAATTTTTTTACTGGTTTAAAAATGGATAAATCGGTCGATGCCTGTTCAAAATTCAGTATACTCCCTACTTATTATAAATAGCGATATTGATTGTTTTAGCTGGTATTGGGCTATATGCCTTGCACTGCGCGCAGGTTTGTGCCACAGGATTTTTAGGGATGGTAAAATAAAATTCATCCCCTTCTTTTATTGATGAAGGAAAAGTACAGATACTAGCTAGCCCAAATACATTTTGGTAAGTCGTATTGGTGAAAGGATTCACCCAAGTTTGTTCATATAAGGTTGGATTAACAGACCCTTCCACTATTTGTATTACGTAATTCATACAAATACCTTGTAAGACTAATTTTCCTTTAAAAATTTCTACAGCAGGCTGGTCCGCCTTATTACAAAGTATATTTAAAAGGATAAAAAATGTAAATAAAAATTTCATTTGAAATAAATTATTAAGCATGAATCATTAATCAAAAATAAACAATAAATTTTTATCTTAAAAAATTATCTTCTTCGATTAAACCCATTTTTTACAACCGCTTTTGGATTGTACGCTGGTGTTGGTCCAAATTCAGCTGGTACAGTTCCTTTGAAAATTGGGGCGCCTAAAAGTTGCTCAATAATGGCACATTTGCCTTGTTCACTTTCACCCACAAGTGTAAAAGCAGTGCCTGATGTTGCCGCACGAGCCGTTCGACCAATACGGTGTATATAATCCTCGCCATCATTTGGAACATCATAATTAATGACCAAATCAATGTCGTCAATATCAATACCTCTGCTTAATACATCGGTAGCCACCAAAATATTTATTTTTTGATTTCTAAAATCCTGCAAATATTGTTCCCTGCTTTTTTGATCTAAGTCAGAATGAATTTCAGCAACAGCTAATTTTGCGCTTTTTAATTTTACTGTTAATTGTTTGACATTCAATTTCTTTGAACAAAACACAATTACTTTTGAAAACTTCTTTGAGCTTAGCATGTCAATAATAATAGGCACTTTTTGTGCTTCATATAAAATAAATGCTTTTTGAACTATCTGTTCAGGTGGTTTAGAAATGGCAATATTAATTTCAATAGGATTGTTTAATAGTTTTTTTGCAAGCACCCTCATTTTAGCAGGCATAGTAGCTGAAAATAATAGGTTTTGGCGAACCACAGGTAAGAAAGTAAAAATCTTGGATAAGTCATCGCTGAAACCCATGTCTAACATACGGTCAGCCTCGTCCAGCACTAAATATTTAAGCCCTTTTAATTTAACATAGCCCATATTTAAGTGCGCAATCATTCTGCCTGGTGTACAAACAACAATATCAACACCACTCGTTAAAGCCTTTTTTTCTGTCACAAACGAATTCCCGTCACCCCCGCCATAAACCGCGATGGAACTAACATCGGTAAAATAAGAAAGCCCTTCAATACTTTCGGCTATTTGTATGGCTAACTCACGCGTAGGTACAATAATCATAGCATTAATGTCACCAGCATGATGTGGGGAAGTGAGTAATCGGTGCAATAAGGGTAATAAAAAAGCAGCTGTTTTTCCTGTGCCTGTTTGTGCTGCAGCAATAATATCCTTGCCTTCTAAAATGGGGACCATTACCTGTTGTTGAACGGGTGTGGCGTTTTCATACCCCATTGCGTCAATACCTTCTAAAATGCGCGGGTCCAAACCTAAATCTGTAAACTTCAAAATAAATTGTTTAATACTTGTACAAACAAAGGTACGATAAAATTAAAGCTATGCCTATTAATTAGATTTGTTCAAAAACAAAAGTTTTGCTTGAACAAATGTGGCAATAACTTGAATGATACCCATGGTTAAAAATAAAGCATCAAAAGAGATGTAATTAGCAATTAAGCCGCCTATGGCAATTGCGATACCAGATACAAAATGCGTGTGTCCACTTGCCAAACTCCAGTGAAAGGTATTTTCGGTGTCTTCCATATTACTGGCAAAAAGAGCATCCCAAATGGGTGCACTTAAGGCTTCTGCAATACCCAATCCTATTTGTAATAGAAATAGTTGGGTAGGATTTGAAACAAACATATAACCAAAGGTTAGCAAAGCATTTAATGCATAACCTGCTATCATGACATGTTTTTTATACGCTGAATTATTAAAATATTTTCCAATGATAAAATAGAAAACACCTGTAGTCACTAAATAAAATGCCCATGCCCAGGTAATGTCTAGCAAATCACCACCAATTTTTTCAGCATATATGGCAAAGAGGGGACCAAATAAACCTTCGCCAAAATACCATAAGCTGGAAGCAGTTAATAATATTTTAGTGGTTTTAGTTAAGCGCATTATTAAAATTTATAAGTAACCCCTATTTGAAAATAAAATTGATTTTTTAAATGCAATTCAGAATACGGAGTTGAATTAATTTTTGTTGTTATTGTACCAGTTGCTGAAGTCACTGTGTTTGTAGTAATGGTTTCAATTTTATTGAATGGTATTGAATAAGTGGGTGTGAAGGTAGCAAGCCAATGATTGTTTTCAAAAGACAATGGGATTGAAAAATCTGTATTAAGAAACTTAAAGCCTTTATCTTGAACTACTGTGCTACTTGTTAGTTGAGGGCCGATTGCTTGTCCTCCCCTTGGGCCTCTTGGACCATTTAAACGGCGAGTAACGTTCGATTCATAATAATTAACTGTGCTAAAATTACAATACAAATAAGGATTTATACTCCAGCTTGTATTGTCAGAATTACCAAAATAAATTGTTTTTTCAACGCCTGGTGTAAATTGAACATCTGCTTTGCTAGTAAAAAATACATCTATAGTATTATTAAATTGAAAATAATTAAAATCATAATTTAAAGTTGCCCCAATGTCACTTGAAATATTTCCGTTAATTAAATTAGATCCGCCTGAATAAAAATATTTAGTCCCGTATAGTTCGCCATATATTTTTTTACCAATCTTATATTCATATCCCAAATCCAATTCAAAAAAATCAAACCCTTTCATTCCTGGGGTTAGTAAATAACTGGCACTGAAATTAGAGAATAAACCATTGGCTAAATGTAAGGATGCAGTGGTTGTTTGATAGGGGTATTTAATAGAATCGGCTCTGCCATTATAAATGTAGTCACTTAAATATTCCGATTGTATTGAAAAAGTAGTGGAATCCGATGATTTTTTGGTCTGCGCATGTAAATTACTCACAATAAAAAAAGGCACAACAAGGCTTAGGTATTTTATCATATGGCTGCTAATGCTATTTTAATTAGTTAGACACTAAATTAAGTAAAAAGTTTAAAAGCCAACTTAACAAAATTAAAGTATGAATATTTTATTTTAACTTAGATATTATGTATTTCATTATTTATAGTTACAATATATTACGCTTATTAGCTAGGATGCTATTTGGTTTAGCTTTATCCGAGAGGAAGACTGCGGAATTATTAAAAAATATTGAATCAAAATTTAATGGGACGTTTTCGCCTACTACTTTTAAAAAAATTAAAAAGTTTCAAGGTATTCAGCAATATATTATCAATGATAGTTTTGCAAAATTCGAAAACAGGACTACCAATACTAAAGAAAGGGAAAACAATAAACTTTATTTCGTACTAGCTAGTTTATACGATGACTTGATGGACGAAAATATAGTAAGTCAAGCCATTTTAAATGAAATGTTTTTAAATCCAGCGCAAGCTACGCCTGGCAGTTTTAGTGAAACAGTATTAATTGATACCCACTTAAAATTACTCAGCCTAGTGCATAATAAGGAAGCATACCAAAAAGTGCTCAATAGTATTCAACAAGCACAAATAGATTCATTAGAACAATTAAAAAGCGATATTTCATTAGATCGTATTTTATGTATAACCGAACGAAAGGGCGGTTATAGTTTATTAATGTGCAGGCATTACATTGAAATGAGCAACAATGAAAATATTGACAATTGCTGGTATCAGTTGGGCGGAATGATACAAATGACGAATGACTTATATGATATATACAAAGATACGATTGCAGGCATTTATACCTTTGCCAATACACAAAACGAATTTGAAAAAATAAGAGATCAATATGTATCACAAATAAACAAGTACAAAATATGTGTTGAAAAGCTAGATTACAATGATTCAAAAAAATTAATATTCCAAATTAAATTATCACTAATACCTGCATTGGGATATGTTGCACTAGAAAACTTAAAGCAACTGCAAGGGCAAAATGAAAGATTAAAACCTTTTTCAGCCTATCCAAGAAAAGATTTGATTATAGATATGGAAAAAATAAAAAATATATTCAAGCTAATTAAATACAGTTACCAAATTGCGAAAAATAAAACCATCGCTATTTAGCTAATTCCGATTACATCTTAAAATGCCAGATTTGGCTTTTTGATCCATAGAATTTTTAAAGGCATGATTTTTCATTGCAATACAAATATGATAATATTCAATCGCTTCCTTAAAATTCTTATTTGACTCATGGATTAAACCTATTTGCAAGGCTGCCCTGGAGGCAAAGTAGGCTGGCAAGTCAGAACCTTTTTGAATAGTTGAGTTATAATACTTAATAGCCTGCTCCTGATCGCCCATCAAATCATAAATACGGGCTAATCTATAGGGGAACTCCGCCTTATCTGTTGAGGTAGTGAAATCCAAGGTGGTTTTATCCATTAAAGTCAGTAATGCTTGCTTTTGATAGCCCCCATCACTTAAAATACGCGCTTTTAACAAAAGCGCATTAGGCCAAATACCTGACTTTGCATTTTGTTGCGCAAGTTTATCTGCATCTGTTATTTGAGAGCCTTTGGATAGTATCTCAATTCGATACAAGTCGGCTTGTTTCATATTGTTTTGTAAATAGGCAATCCAACTCAATTTTTCATAGGCATCTTTGATATAAAAATTTCCTTTAAATTGACTTATAAAGTAAGTAAATTCCTTTTGCGCTAAATCAAGCTTCATTTGATTAAAATAAGCGAACCCTTTTTCATAATGCCAAAAAGGAATATTTAAATAAGCGGTTGTCATTTCAATCCCATTGGCTAGTTCAAGTGCCTTTGTTGCATTTTGATGATTTAAATACAAATTAGTGGCCATGTATGCATGTATATGATTTTTTTTGAAATCATAATTAGTATGTTCAATAAAATTGAAAGTTTTTTTAATATTCCCTTCAAAATTCATAATTAAATAGGGGTAAATCAATAAGGCTTCGTTTAAACATATTTTTGCATAAGCATCTTTACTATTTATATAACTAAGTACAAGCTCATTCCCTTTGATAATATTTCCATTAAAGCCCAATAAATTTAACATCCATTGATAATTAGTTGGAGCAGACCCTATCAAAGTAGTTAATAAACCAAAGTATAAATTATTGGGACTGAAATTTGGATACCGCTTACTGTTATCCTTAAAATTAAAATAAGCTTTTCTAAAATCTAAAGCCGCCTCCCAATTACGATCAAATCGAACAGCAGCAATTGCTTTATGCAAATGCAATAAACCCAGACTGTATAAATAAAATGGAGAATTTTTAGGGCCTTGTTTAAATAAATTTATTCTTTTTTCAAATTGCGGATATAATGTATTGTAATCAGTGGTTGATTCATTAAAAAATAATTGATATAAGTCCGCATAACTATCCAATAAAGAAAATGCTAAATTACCCGGAGTATTTAATTTTTCAACAGTAATTAATTTTCTTGCTTCAGGAATTCTTAAAGAAGTAATCGATTCATAAATGGTTTGTACTTTATCATTCCAATTATATTGTTGTTGTGCTGATAAAATAACAGGCATCAAAAAAAAGAATAACACTAACAATCGCTTCATAACTGTAAAAATAATGAATATGACCTTAATGGTCCTAATGCTATTTAATGGCCCCTTATATTATTGATTTACAATAGGTTATGCTAAATCGCATATTGTCCAAGATCAGAAATTTATACAATATTTTTTCGAATCATCTAATCCTATATAGCAGAAGTAAATTACATTTACTTAGTTAAAAAGATATTTATGAAAAATAGGATGTCAAAAATTGTCTTGTTATTATTATTAAGCATAAGCACCCAAGCGCAAGTGTTACCCTTAAAGGAACAAGCAAAAGTAATTGATGCTGTTTTGGAAAACAGACTGAATCAATTATTGCCTACTTTGATGGAAAAAAATAATATTGATATGTGGGTTATTATATCAAGGGAGTATAATGAGGATCCTGTGCTAAAAACTATGCTTCCGGCTACTTGGCTAAGTGCACGTCGTAGAACTATTCTTGTTTTTTATAATAATCCAACAACAAAAGTATATAAAAAGTTTGCTGTTGCTAGGTATAGCGTTGGCGATAATATTGAAGCTAATTGGGATATGAAAAAGTTTCCTGACCAATGGGATGCATTAAATAATATTATTGAAACTTATCATCCGAATAAAATTGCACTCAATACCTCACTAAATTTTGGTCACGCGGATGGTATTGATCATACAGAATACGAACAATTTATACAAAAACTTTCTGTAGTTAATAAAGCCAAAGTAGTATCGGCTTCAAATTTAGCAGTGGCATGGCTTGAAACAAGAACGCCGATGGAGATGCAATATTATTCGCAGCTAAATAGTATAACCCATAAAATAATTGCCGAAGGCTTTAGTAGTAAAGTTATTACACCGGGCATCACAACGACTGATGATTTGGTTTGGTGGTTTAGACAAAAAGTGAATGATTTAGGATTAACCACCTGGTTTCACCCATCTGTGGAAATACAAAGAAATGACAACGCAGTATTTGATCATCTAAAAGCATTTACAAATACTGAAAAAGAAAATATCGTCAGAACCGGTGACTTGTTGCATGTAGATTTTGGGATTACTTACCTAAGATTAAATACGGATGTTCAAGAACACGCTTATGTGCTTGGTCCTGATGAAAAAGAAGCGCCCTCCTACTTAAGCAATGGCCTGAAAACAGCCAATAGGTTGCAGGATATACTCACGCAGCAATTCAAAGAAAATAAAACAGGCAATAAAATTTTATCTGACGCATTAGCACAAGCAAAACAAGAAAATATTAAAGGAGTGATATATACGCATCCCCTTGGCTTACATGGGCATGCAGCAGGCCCTACCATCGGAATGTGGGATAATCAAAATGATACTCCAGGAAGTGGTGATTACCCGATGCATTATAAAACAGCCTATTCTATTGAATTAAATGCAGCCACATTTATAAAGGAATGGAATAAAGAAGTTCGTTTTATGTTAGAACAAAATGGTTATTTTGATGAAAAAGGTTTTTGGTACTTAGATGGCCGACAAACTAAGTTACATTTAGTTGGTGGTGGTAATAACTAACTATAGCTTTTACTTCAATCAAATAATTGTATCCAGGAATGCTATTTGATTTTAAATCGCCATCCAAAATATACCATTCTTCCAGAGGTTGGTCCCCAAATCATGGAAGCATCAAAATAGGAATTAAATGGATTATCTGCAGATATAATTGCATTGGTTTGAAAGAAATTAGATATGTTTTCTGATCCTACATACAAATCCATAGGATGTGTATTTCCAAATGTTTTTGATATTTGCGCGTTCATTAAAATATAACTTGGTGAATAACTAGGCAATCTATAGGCAGTAGGATTCGCATATGTATTAGGTATTCTTTTTGCACCATTGTAAGTGATTGTATAGTTAAATTTCCAGCTATTCAATGTCGCATAATCAAAACTTAAAAATGAGCGGTGCTTAGCAATATAAGGGCGTTCCAATAGCACACCATGATAGGTCTGCTTAACATCAAAATATCTATACGCTAATTTTACATCAAACCTTTTTAAAGGGCTCGCATTCAATTCGACTTGAAAACTATTTGAAAATGATTTTCCAGTTAAATTTGTGAAGATTACCTTACGTGGGTTTTCTAAATCAACGACCACTTGATTTTCAAAATCATTTCTAAAAAAGTCAACCCCTAGAGTAGCACTATTGCCAAAAAGTATAAATTTTTGATCAAAACTGATTCCCTTGTTCCATGCAATCTCTGGAGAAAGACCATAGGCGCCTCCCATATTCATGGCTAGGCCAGTATTTGTTGGATGAATTTCAAGCCCTCTAGCACTTACTAAAATACTATTGTTCTCTGCAAATATATTAGCCGTTCTTTGGCCACGGCCCGCACTTAATCTAATGGCAGAGCCTTTAAATAGCTCGTAACGTAAATTGAATCTAGGTGTCGCAAAGGTTCCAAATAAGTTATTATCGTCTGCTCTTAGACCCAATATCATACTCAACTTATCGTTCGGGGTATAGGTATATTCAAAAAACATACCTGGAACCACCTCTTTTCTTTTATAGCTATTCAAATTAAATAATTCATCATACTGATCAAGTTGAAAACTCAAACCGGTTCGGTACTTATGTATAGTAGAATTAAAAATGGACTGGTAAATTAAATTTCCATAAAAACTTTTTTGATTTGCTTTATAATTTGTTAAACCAAAATAAGAATCTTGGTCATGATTAATTGCATTTAACTGCAAACCAATACTTTTATACTTTTGCTGTGGGAATATATATCCAATTTTTCCAAAAACTTCATACCTTTTTGTATTAATACCTAATCCATAATGATGGGTTGTACCTTTATGAATGCTTGGATCAAAAGTAGTTTGCCCTCCAATTTTTTGGTCATCTAATATTTTGTATCCTATTTGTGTTAAAACCCCATTCGGATTATCGTATTTAAATCTATTAACTAAGCTAAATTGATTGCCCGTAGGCAAATCCCTAAATTCATCCTTATTAAAATCGATGTTCTTATTATTTAAAAAATCATCGTGCAATAATAAAGTAGTTGACCATTTTGAGTTTAATTTATGTGACAAATTTAAATTCAAATCTGTCTTACCAAAATCATTGATATAAATATTGGCTAATAATTTTTCGGCAGTTTCTGGCTTCTTTAATTCAACATTGATTTGTCCAGCGATGCTTTCATAACCATTCGCAACTGAGCCTACCCCCTTGGTTAATTGAATGCTTTCAATCCAAGGACCTGCAATGGAATTCAAGCCTAAAATAGTTGCTATTCCCCTGGGGCCGGGTAAATTTTCGACTGTTAGCTGCGTATAAATTCCACTTAAACCCAATAATTGAATTTGCTTAGAACCAGTAACAGCGTCATTAAAGGAGACATCCACGGAAGGATTGGTTTCAAAGCTTTCACTCAAATTACAACATGCAGCTTTTAGTAATTCAGTTCCGGTCATCACTTGTGTACGAATGGTACTCGTTAAAGGAATAAAACTACCTACATTTCTGCTAAACACAGTTACCTCGTTTAGCTGATTTTTAGCTGCCAAAACAACTTTAAAATCATTTACATTTTCAATGGTAATTGTATCTGATTTAAACCCAACATAACTAATGACCAATTTTTTGATTGGGTTAATATTTAATTTAAAAACACCAAAACTATCAGTAAGTACCCCGGTTTTAGTACCTGCCCAATACACACTTGCATTGATAAAAGGTTCAAACTTACCATTATTACCTTCCTGTACTACAACTCCAGTAATTTGAGACAGACTGTTATTTTCTTGCGGAAGATCATCATGATGGGTATCCAATTCTCTATAACGACAACAATCAGGCAAATCTTGATAAATATACTCCTTCGATTTTTTATTGTTTAAATCATGGCCTACTGCCACAATAGTATTTTCAATTTTATCTATTGAAATTCTTTTGGCATCAAATTGTACGGATAATAATTTAGAATCAACATCCCAAATGGCTTTACTAATTCCCTTTAATTTAAGTGCACCCTCTATCCTTTCCTTACACTGCTCGCATACACCAAAAACAATAAATGTGGTATCTGTTAAATTTATTTTTTGATTTACTTGACCGAAGGTATTGCTGCTTAATAAAAGGCAGATACAAAATGTAATATATTTAAAGTTCATTTTAGCTAGTTTTTTCCATGGCACAGTTACCACATTTTTTTGTAGCACTACTTGCTAAGCTAATACTTGTTCCTGCAAGCTTTCCCATGCAATAATGCATGTTTACCAATACCCCAGAAGCGGTTATGATAAATACAAACGAAAGTAGGTATAATAAAAGTTTTATCATCAGTGACAAAGGTAACTAATTATTAAGCAAGTGGATATAAATAAGCAGAATATGAGCAGAATCATTATAAGCTTTCAAGTACTTTACCACAGGGAAGCATCCTACTATCATAATATGGATTTATAACCTTTTTCACGGATATCATCCACTTAAATTTAAGAAAGCCCGTTTAAAATTAAATTTACTTTTTTAATTGGATAGTAAGTTTATAGGTTAACTTCGATTAACAAATTTGAATGTATTAAACCTTAATGTTGAACATTAAAATTTATTAAAATGAAAAGTGAAATCATTGGCAATCTGAGTAATCCGCAACAACTCGAAAAATTATATAGAGAAAATAAAGCTGAATTTAAAAAGCAGTTTAATGAAATATACCCTGATAATAATGACAATATAGTACTACAAGTTTGGAATGAGCGGTTAAATATCGAAAGCGAAAAAGTAACATTGGGGAGTAAAAAGGAAATAGTAGGGGTAATTGTATTGATAATTTTTGGTGGACTCATCGCTAATATACCCAACTTAACAAGCATCAATGAAGAATTATTTTTTTCAAAGAATATACCATTGATCATATTCCCTATTTTAAGCGCGTATTTTATCTGGATACAAAAAATTGAATTCAATAAATTATTGTTCCCCATTATAGCGATTGTAATTTCAGCTATTTATGTCAATTTAATTCCTAATTATAATAAAAGTGATTCGGCAATGTTAGTAGGTATTCATTTGCCAATGTTTTTATGGAGTATACTTGGATATGCTTATATTGGAGCGAAGCTGAATGATCACCCAAGAAAAATTGAATTTTTAAAATTCAATGGCGACTTAATAGTTATGTGCGCTATCATATTATTATCCTGCATAGTATTTACCTTGATCACATTTGGTTTATTTGAACTGATAAATATAAAAATTGAAGAAAACTATTTTAGATATTTTGGTATTTGGTGGATTGCAGCAATACCAATGATAGCAACCTTCTTATTGCAAAATAATCCTCAATTGATCAATAAGGTATCTCCTATTATTGCAAAAATATTTACCCCATTGGTATTTATTAATTTGTTGGTTTATTTGACTGCTGTTATTTATACAGGTAAGTACCCATACAATGACAGAAACTTATTGTTGGTATTTAATGTATTATTGATTGGCGTAATGGCCTTAATTCTATTTTCAGTAGCAGAAGCAGGCAAAAACAATAAAGGATTATTTACCCTATACATACTATTTGGATTATCCTTTTTAACCATTATCATCAATAGTATTGCGCTATCTGCGATAAGTTTTAGAATTTTGGAATATGGCATTACACCCAACAGAATTGCAGTTTTAGGTGGGAATATTTTAATTTTTATACACCTATTAATCGTTTCCTTTAAATTATATAAAAGTGTGAGGAATAAAGCCAAACTGGAAGAAGTTGAAACAAGCATCGCGACATTTTTACCTATTTATAGTATTTGGACTGCTATAATCGTTTTTATACTTCCATTTATTTTTCATTATAAATAAAGAAGTAAAACTTGAATAAGGAAGTTGCTAAAATGAAACTTCTTTTAGATTTTAAATTAGAGGAGGGACTAAAATAATTTTTAAACTACATAATGTTATAATTTAGAGCCATTATATGGACTTACAGACTACTTTTCATTTTTCTGGTACTGAATGGGTACTCATCATTCTTGCTGCCTTTATTATTGGCTTAACCAAAGGTGGCGTAAAAGGAGTTGATATGTTAAGTGTCACCATCATGGCGATTGTTTTTGGAAGCAAAAGCTCCACCGGTATTGTACTTCCCCTTTTATGTTTTGCTGATATTGCAGCCGTAGCCTATTATAAAAGGCATGTGCAATGGAAATATTTTTGGAAAATAACTCCCTGGATGGCATTAGGTGTGCTATTGGGTGTTTACTTTGGAAAAGAGATGGATGAAGTCATGTTTAAAAAAGTGATGGCGATTATTATATTAATCACCATTGGTATTTTGCTATACATGGAATATCGAAAATCAAAAGAGATACCAGAAAACCTATTATTTGCAGCAAGTACCGGATTGGCTGCAGGTTTTACCACTATGATTGGCAATTTAGCAGGCGCTTTTTCCAATTTATACTTTTTAGCAATGCGGGTATCTAAAAACGATTTTATTGGGACTGGTGCCTGGATATTTTTATTTATGAATTTGTTTAAACTCCCTTTCCAAATTTTTTATTGGAAAAATATAAACAGTAGTTCATTAAAATTAGATCTTCTACTTATACCTGCCTTAGCCATTGGTTTTATCGCAGGGGTATTATTAGTTAAAAAAATACAGGATGAACAATACCGAAAACTAGTAATCGTATTAACCTTAATAGGTTCTGTAATAATGTTGTTGAAGAGTTAATAATAAAATTTATTTTGCCTGTTTAGAAAGTAAAGCCATCGCCGCATTATGACCGGCGATGCCGCTAACCCCGCCGCCGCGACGCGCTCCAGCACCTGCAAGATAAATATGCGGATCATCCGTTTCTGCTCCCCAAATTTGGTGACTGCTACTTTCAGTATCCCCATCAAGGAAAGGAAAATCCAAGTCCCGATGAAATATATTTCCACGCGGCAAGGAAATTTCCTGCTCAAGATCGAGCGGTGATTTCACTTCAATTGCTAATGAACCATTACTGCAGGGAGCCAGAACAGATTCAATAGGATCAAGCAAGTATTGATTCAAACTAGCGATGGCACGCTGTTTTGCTAAAGCCTTGGCGGCATCTGGATCAGTATCGAAAAGTTTTGCGGGCGTATGCAAACCAAAAAGCGTTAGGGTATGAAAACCTTTTTCATTCAACGCATCGGATAAAATAGATGGATCAGAAAGTGTATGACAATACATCTCCAAAGGCAGAAGCTGCGGCATTTCTCCATTAAGCGCAGTAGCGTATGCAAGTTCCAATTGTGAGTAGCTTTGATTCACATGGAATGTACCTGCAAAGGCGAGCTTTGGGTCTATATTTGACTTAAGGCGAGGCAGACGAGATAATAGCATATTAATTTTCAACTGTGCACCCTCCAAAGATTCCGGAACAGCGCTACCGCGTAATTTGGCTAAATGCTGCGGAGCGGCGGCAAAGAGCAAATCCTTGGCAGTGTAAATTTCGCCAGATTCCGTTTCAACACGAACACCCATCGCGCCACTTTCAAGTGTTGTCACTTTCGATTGTAATTTTATTTCTACGCCCCATGAAGTGGCAATGCGATGAAGCTCGTTCACCAAAGCACCCATACCACCCTGTGGCACGCGCCACTTTCCATTGCCGTTTCCGATTAAGTGATATAAAAAACATCGATTGGCCTGCATATGATTAGCCGACGCAAAAGTTCCAATTAATGCATCAGTTAAAACTAACCCTTGCACTAAATCATCGCTGAATTGATTGCGAATAACTTCACCAATTGGAACTTCCATCATGTTGCGCCATACTTCGGGCAGTCCCATTTCGGATTTAAGATCCGCAGCAGTTTTGAGTGGTTGAAGCATGGAAGGTGCCATCCGTTGTGCAAGCAAAGTAATATCATCGTAAAATTCACACCAAGCTTTCCCTTCCTTGTCTGATCCAGTAAGCTGACGAAAGCTGTTTGCGGTCGCCTCATCCCAGTCCGATGAAATAAAAAGTCCATCATTTTTCCCACCTCGCTCATAAGGAGTGTAAGAGGCAATGGAGCGACCAATGGTTGTAAAATTAATACCTAAGGCAGCAACAATTTGATCGGGCAATAGTGATACTAAATAGGAATATCTTGAAAGACGCGCATCATATTCGGGAAAAGTTTTTACGCTTGTGGTAGCACCTCCAAGTTCCTTATTGGACTCAAGAAGAATTACACTTTTACCCGCCTTCGCAAGATAGCAAGCAGCCACAAGTCCATTGTGTCCGCCACCAATGATGATGGCATCGTATTTTTTGTTATTTTCTTTCATAGATAAATTATTTTATTGATTTTCTGTTTATCATTCTTTTGGCAAAAAAGATATTCATCCCAAGCCATGTCTATGAAGATATATCTCATTATTCTATTAATTTACGTTCTCTCATTTTGCCCTCCTTAAATTGCTTTATGGATGCATCCAAAACTTCCATATTTTTTTTAGATGACATCTCATGTAATGTTGCATTTAAAGAATTGTATTCCTCTAAAGAAATAATTACAACGCCGGTATCTTTACCTCTATTAATAATTAAGGTTTCATGCTCATTGGTAACCTTATCAAGGTATTGCTTGGTTTCTTTACGAAAATCCGAAAGTGTAGTTGATAACATATATACGTATTTATGTACAAATATATGTACATATATTGAAAGTTCCAGTGTTAGATCAAATATCAAGAATAGAATAATGTAAAAACAGCGTATTTATACGCAGCTGCAACTATTATAATATACCAAAGTTTCTGCATTTTAGGAATAAGTAAGATTTAGAAAGTTTTCTATTAGTAAACTTATTAGTTTTACATTGTGTTTATTATTAACACCCAAAGAAAGTTATTGGAATATGGAACTGAAAATTATAAAGACTAAAAAACAGTATAAGCAATGGCTTGAATGGGTAGATGTTCAGTTTGAGAATAAGGTTAAAGCAAATACGCCACAAGGGGAAAAGCTACAAGTAGCACTTCTATTAATTAAACAATATGAAGATGCCAACTTTCCCATTCCACTTCCAGATCCAATTGATGCCATTAAAGTTAAAATGAATGAGCTAGGATTAAAGAATAAGGACCTGGTAGGCAAGGTGGGAAGCAAAGGTTATGTATCCTCCTTATTAAATAAAAAGAAGCCATTAACCCTTGAGTTAGCTAAGATATTTCATCAAGAATTAAAAATCCCAGCTGAGGTGTTATTATCTTAAGATTATTAATTTTAATTATCTTTATAATAAATATACAATACTATGAAAAGAGCTTTTGTTGATGTTGATACTTATGCATCAAGAAATATGTCTAAGGATGGCAATATTGATTATCAATTTTGGTTTGATAAAACATTGGAAGAAAAATTAGCTGCCGCAGTTGTTATGATTGAAAATTCATTTAATACAAAGAATTTTGTAAATCAAAAAGTAGATAGAAAAATAATATCATCTTATAAAAGAACTTCATAATGAATATTTTTAATGATGATTTTAAAGACTTCATATATTTCTTAAACCAAAATGAAGTTGAATACATAGTTGTTGGAGGATATGCTGTTATTATAAGAGGCTATAGCAGATCAACAGGAGATATTGATATTTGGGTAAATAAAACTGAAGAGAATTTTATTAAACTACAAAATGCTATAAAGGGATTTGGCCTACCTGAAATTGCTGTTAAGAAAGCAGAATTTTTTTCGGACAACTTTGATGTTTTTACATTTGGCAAACCACCTTATGCAATTGAAATAATGACAGCTGTAAAAGGTTTAGATTTTATTAGCACTTACAATAATTCCACAATTGAACTGGTTAATGAAACACCCGCTAGAATAATACATTTAAAAAATTTAATAGAAGCCAAAAAAGCGGCTGGTAGAAGTAAAGATTTGAATGATATAGAAAATTTACCTTCTGAATAATTTTTTTAAAGTTTACCCCCCATAACTCACTGATAGACAATAAAAAAGCCCTGCAAAATGCAAGGCTTTGATCTGCTCCCCTGACATACCAAAATTGCAGCATTTTGAAAATGACATTGAAAAATTAGAAAACAATCAATGTCCCTAATTGAAGTTATTTCATTTCTTACTACTAAGTTTACAAAAACTTCTATGTCAAAAAATGAAATAATAAAATTAGTCGAAGAAGAAAAAATAATGAACAGAATTCACGTAATTAGAAATCATAAAGTAATGTTAGATTTTGATTTAGCTGAAATGTATGGTGTTGAAACTAAAAGACTAAATGAACAGCTTAAAAGAAACATTAAACGTTTTCCAAAAGATTTTATGTTTTCGCTTACCGAAAAAGAGACTCAAAACTTGAGGTCGCAAAATGCGACCTCAAGTTGGGGCGGCAACAGGAGAACACCTAATGCATTTACAGAACAAGGCGTGGCCATGTTATCAAGTATTTTAAATAGCGACACTGCAATTGAAGTAAATATTAGTATAATTAGGGTGTTTACTAAACTAAGGTCATTCTCAATGACACAAAAAGATATTTTAATACAACTTGCAAAACTTGAAAAAGAAGTTAAAGGGAATAGTCAAGATATTGAAAATGTATTTATTGTATTAAAAAAGCTAATAGAAAAAGACGCCAATCCAGTTAAGAGAAGTAAGATTGGCTTTAAGAATTATGATGATCAACTATAGTTCAAAGCATCAAATAGAAATTGAAACAGAATGAAGATGAAATACCCGTAACTCACTGATAGACAAAGAAAAAGCCATCATTTCTGATGGCTTGTCCAGTGTGGCTCCCCCTCTCCGACTTGAACGGAGGACCCCATCATTAACAGTGATGTGCTCTAACCAACTGAGCTAAGGAGGAGTGTTCCTTTTAAGGGTGGCAAAAATAATAAAATTTAGTTAAGAACAAAACATTAAAACAAAGAAAATGGCTTAAAACCAATAAAAAGTCCGGCATCTCTTAACGCTAGGGGGTATGTTTTCAAAAAATAGCCTTCCCCGCTCGTATTTCGGCCATTTTTCATATCAAAACAATATCTATGTAAGGGACAAACTACCTGGCCAAGCGGGTTAATATACCCCTGCGCCATCCTACCACTTGCATGCGGGCACTTACTCGCAAAAGCGTAATAACCATCCTGCCATTTACCCAACGTGAACTTTTGCCCCTCAATTTCCAATTCAAGCAAATTATTGGAAGGCCATTCCAAGGTTAATGGGCGTTCCGTAATCAATTTCCAATTTAGATCACTCATTAGCTATAGTAAACTGTTTTATAAGGGAATCTGATTTGATACATGTCTCTTACTTTATGTAAAATTACTGTTCTTAATTCTTCAATATTTTGTTTTTCAAAAGCGCTAATAAAAACTGCTTGATTATTAGTGATGCCATTCCACTTATCTTTTAATTCCAATAAAAGATCCTGCTTCACTTCATCTGAAATCCATTCATCAAAATATTTCTGTTGGTACAAATCCATCTTATTAAAAATAGTCACCACTGGTTTATCAAATGCTTTTAGTTCAACCAAGGTTTTATTAACCACTGCAATTTGATCTTCGTATTGCGCATGTGACACATCCACCACGTGTAATAAAACATCTGCTTCGCGCACTTCGTCTAAAGTACTTTTAAAACTTTCCACCAAATGATGCGGAAGCTTACGGATAAATCCTACGGTATCGCTTAATAAAAAAGGCGTGTTTTCAAAAACCACTTTTCGTGTAGTGGTATCTAAAGTTGCGAATAATTTATTTTCAGCAAACACATCGCTCTTACTAATTAAGTTCATGATGGTGCTTTTACCCACATTGGTATAACCTACTAGTGCAACGCGAATAAACTCACCACGCTCCTTGCGTTGCGTGAATGCTTGCTTGTCAATCTCCAATAATCTTTTACGTAATAATGAAATTTTATCTTTCACGATACGACGATCCGTTTCAATTTCAGTTTCACCTGGACCTCTTGAACCAATACCGGCACCTTGACGTTCCAAATGCGTCCACATCCCTTTTAAGCGCGGTAATATATATTGGTACTGTGCTAATTCCACTTGCACTTTTGCTTGTGCAGTTCGAGCCCTGGCTGCGAATATGTCCAAGATTAAATCACTTCGATCAATGACCCTACACTTCACTTCCTTTTCAATATTGGTAATTTGCGATCCAGATAATTCATCATCAAAAATAACAACATCAATATCTTTTAAGGCAACATATTGTTTTATTTCTTCCAGCTTTCCTTTACCCACAAAAGTGCGAGAATCCGGATGCGGTAATTTTTGCTTAAATGATTTAATAGTTTTTGCACCAGCTGTTTCTGCTAAAAATGCCAATTCATCCAAATACTCATCTACCTGTGCTTCGGTTTGATCTTTTTGAATCACACTCACCAAAACCGATTTTTCTTCCTTCTTAAATATTTTCTTTTTTTCTATCAAAGTGCACTGTTTTTACAAAGATAATCTAAATGTGAGGGGAATGAAAAAACCCTCTATTAATTGTAGAGGGTTTTCAATATTCAATTAAAGTTGATTATAGCCCGCTTATTGTAATACCTGCTGAAAACTTATTCATTACAGGACCAAAACCATCTCGCAACACACCGGTTACTTGGTAGCCCATATCAAAAGATATCATACCATAACCAACACGACCCGTTAGTTCAATATTGGTTGCTCCAAAAAATCGATTCCCGATTCTTTTTTCAACATATGATTTGCCATATATTGAATTACCCGCTCCATTTACATAATCTTTTGATTTTGTATAGGATTTAAGCAAGGTACCCACTTTTAAACCTGCAGCATATTTCCAAGATTTAGAGGGCGTTTCAGGATTGGTATAATACCTAAGTTCCACAGGTACTTGAACATAAATAGTAGTCACTTTTGATTTTGAGAAACGACTTGCAAGGGAATCAAGACGTCGAAAAGGCAATGAATTAGCGGTAGATTTTACATCCACCAAGGTACGATCATCAAAAAATACATTACTAGTTCCTATACCAGCACCTACTGCTACGCTGTAATGAGGATCGGATTTAAACGGCTTATCAAACATGAAGTAAATATTAAAATGGCGGCTTAAACCATTTCCAGTATTAACGCTATCAGGCTTTCTTGTCCAAATATCTGTTCCAAATTGAAACACTAAATGATCGGCAGCACGGCCTGTTAAATCCATTTTTGACCAATCCTTCGCTTTAACAGTTGGCGTTTGTGATTGCGCAAATAGCCCACAAAGCAAAAAAGAGGCTGTTATAATAATTACTTTCTTCATTCGGCAAAAATAGCAGAAAAAACGGGTAGTTAAACTTAAAAAAGGTTAAAAATTACGCAAGTAGCCCTCAATAGATAGTCAAATTTTCCTATTTTTGCCGCCTACATCGAAAGATGCGGGCCTATAGCTCAGTTGGTTAGAGCACCTGACTCATAATCAGGGGGTCCCTGGATCATGCCCAGGTGGGCCCACTCCTTGATAATCAAGCAGTTACAAG
>Ga0208942_1000234_pt1 | contig 24392 bp, 10 predicted proteins | sample GreLakmeSU08MSRF_FD_187704 | JGI IMG/M metagenome (GOLD analysis project Ga0208942, IMG submission 187704) | Freshwater lentic microbial communities from great Laurentian Lakes, MI, USA - Great Lakes metaG SU08MSRF (SPAdes) | ecosystem: Environmental > Aquatic > Freshwater > Lake | place: Great... | reverse complement strand
CATATCTGAACTTCGTGGAAAGTCCGGAGCATATAGTAAAGATAGAATTAGTCCATCAGAAATTGAGGCTGATATAATTAGAGATAGCAAAGAGGGTATTGAAAATTACAAAAAGCGTTTAGCTTCGGAGACGCCGGCGTTTGGCGCCCCAGGGCCTTTCTCGGAAGAAGACAGAGTCCTGTATAACTCGCAAATTAAAGACTACGAAGAACGGATTAAAAACTCTAAAACTAAGGCCGCGAGTATAGCGCATTCTAATAGAAAAGAAAACAGAAGGAATTTGACTGAGAAGGTCGTGAAAAAAACTAAACCTTCTCTGAATTTCGAAAGACTAAAGGACGCTCTAGAAATTCCTGACCCAACTCTTGTCAAGACCGAGGCTAATAGTCCGAAACTTACGAATTGGCCCGGACGGAAAAATCCTGAAGGCCTCTTCTACCCACCACCACGGCCGCCTGTTGGTCCAATGGCGAGAGGCTTTGTTCCTAATTTTGCGTTTAATTTTACAAAACCCCCTGGGTATCCGGAAAAACAAAGAGAAAGATCCCTTAAAGCTAGAACTTATAGAACAGCGAGTGGCGTAATTGGGGGTTTATTTAAAACTTTGCCCGGAAAGTTTTTCTCGGATGGAGTTCTGGGGGACGCTGCTCAAGGAGTAGAGACTAATAGTGTTCTTGATGTTGTCAAAAATATTGCATTATATGCCTCATCATTTGCGGGTCCGAAAGCGATGAATTTCGTTACTAAAGCAGAAGAATACGGTATTAAAGTAAGCGCAGGGCTTAAAAAGAAATTATCTCAATTAGTCGTAAAGGCAGCCGTAATGACGAAAGGATCAAAGGGGTATGCTGGTGGTTTCGTTCCGAATTTTGCGGAAAACGCCGTCAACGAAGCCATATCCAGAGAAAGGTCCGCCGGATACTCTTCCTCGCAAGTAAAAGTCGGCTTCGACTCTAGACTTGAGAGCAGTGGTGGTATAGGAGTTTATAACACCACAGAGGGTTCGCTTAGCAACGCCATTAACCTACATCGGGCGTCAGGCAAAACGTCGACAGAGATACAAGCTCAGGGCGCGGCGCAGGGGCTTGTTCCTAATTTCGCTGGAGTAGATTCTGTTGACTTCTCCATTATCGCGGGAAGCATTACTACGCTCGCGTTTTACTTGAAAGACTTTGCGACTAGTGTTAAGAGGATTGCGCAGCAAGATTTGAAAGCGGCAGAACAAGCTAAAAAAACTGCCGCCAAAGAGGTGAAGGACCAGACGGAGTTAGCAAAAAAAGCCACGGACGATCAAACGGCCGCAGAAGCCAAGGGAGCCGGCGCCGCTCCGACCAGGGCAACTGACATAACTACAGGAAGTAAAGGCGCCAAACAGAGGGATAGAGCGAAAAAGCAGCAGCAGTTCGAAACAGATACCGCTGCTTACGAGGGCCGGCTCGCCGCAGTTCGTGGAACAAAGGAATCCGAAGCGCGAAAAGAAACAGCAAGGGTTGCTAATGAAGCGGCCTCTCAAGCTCAAGCTACGGGCGCTCAAGCCACCTCTCAAGCGGCTCTTGCCCAGGGAAGACTCGACGCGGAGAAGAATAAAACGTTCTTCGGAGCAAGAGGGGAAGGCACAATGGGAATAGTTAATCGCAATTATGCTGACAGTAAACTTGGAGATTTTATCAAAAACAAGGGCATGGGCGCAGGACTAGGCGTACAAGTTTTAGCGGGCGCTGCGGAACAATTTGTCGGCGATACCGAAACCCCAGAAGGCAGGAGGAAAAAGGCTAGGGTGTCGATGATCGGCCAGGCCGCTGGAATGGCAGGCACAGGAGCGATGATTGGCGGCGTGCCTGGAGCAGTAGTTGGCGCTGCGTTAGGTCTTTCGCTAGGCGCATTTGGGGCGTATAAAGCCGGAATAAAAACATCAGAAGATTATGCTAAGGCTCTAGAGCTAGCCACTAAAGCTCAGACAAAAGCTGTAGAAAGTCTCAATGGATACTCTCAGGCGCAAACAAATTTAAATGACCTTCTTTCTCGCGGTATTGGCGGGGCGGTACTTGATAACGCCATTAAAGATTTAATGCAAAAACTCAAATCTGTTGATGATCCGGATTTGCTCGGGGAGCTAGTAAAAGCTGGATCAGATACGTCTAAAATAGGCGAAGTCACCGCGAAAGTTACTAAAAATCTCGCAGAGAAAAAAGAAAAAGGCTCCATCCCCGGTCTTTTAGCCGATATTAAGGAGGCCAGTCCGTTTTTCATTTCCGATCCGATTAAAGAGTCTCAGAAGGATCGCCTCAAAAATGTAGGCACAGCGATTTCTAATGCCGGCGGTGACCTAGAGGGGTATACCCTTTCCGACCTAATGAAGCAGACAGACAGACAATTAACTAAGACATTAGGAGTTGACGAAGAGTCGAGCCAGCAAATTAAAAAACTTAATCCAAACGAAAGATTATTTCTTTTAAAAGATATCAAAGACAAAGAGCAATTAGAAAAAACCGCCAAGCAAGCTACTGGAGGACTCCAACAGCTTGGCGTAGCGGCTTTTAAAGTCGCCGTGGCAGTTCGAGGAATGTCTCGGACTTCAGCTGATTTGGTCACAAAGTCTCAGATAACATTTGACTCAAGCAGAAAAGTAACTGAAGCCGTTGAGTCCAGCAACTTAAACTCGCCCGATCTTAACGCGCTGGATAAAATGGATAGAACATCACGATACCAAATAAGCAAATTAACAGAAGAAGCCAACTTCGAAAAGTACAAATTAACAAAAACTTTCCAGAGCGACTCACTTTCTGAATACGCCGGAAAAGATTTAAACGCTCCCGGGCCAATAGGCGCAGAAAAGACGATCTTCGACGCTTTTACAGGGTTCTCACAGGGCAAGGAAATGAGCCAAGCCGCTCAAGAGGCATTAGTGGAGTCTTTAAACGGAAACACCACCGTCCAAGAAGAACTAAAAGCCAAGTTCGACAACTATAACGCCTCTATACAACAAAACGACTTAAGGCTCAAAGAAAGCACAAGAGTCCAACAGCTTCAAAACGACCTCCTTAAGCTTGATTTTAAATCCCAAGAGAGAACAAAACTGGTTGAAACTGGCGGCCTAGGAACAACCGACTTCTCGAACGCTATCGAAGGAATTTTCTCGAAAGATAAATTTAATAATAATTTTGCGTCTAGGATGGAGACTGCAAAAAATAAGGTTTCTGGATATGAGACGTTAAGCCGACAAGGATTTAACGTGGAGGAACCGCTCCGAGAGGCTAAGCGCGTAGCCTTCCTTCAAGAGGCTGAAGCCTCTTTAAATATGTTAATGGGCAAAGAAGGCGCGGAGAAGCTCTTGGAGGCCAAAGACAGAGGCGCGAAGAGGGACGTTTTACAAAAAAGGGGCGCGGCCGATCCAGAGTTAGTCAGCCAGATTATAAACGCCCTAAGCGCTAAAGACATGACGCAGGAAGAAAACAAAGCCAAAGAAGCTGTTTTAGATGGAGAGACTAAAATCAGAAATCTAGCGACAAACGCCCTGGGTCTTAATACGGATTCCATATTATTGCTGGCGAGCTCCAACTTAGATTTAGGGGCAATAAATGAAAAATTAAAGACGCAAATGGCATCTCTCGAAGCCGCCATTCTACTGAAAGAAAATGCGCAAAAAAGAGTGGAATCAGAAAGCTCTCTAAGAGGGCTTGGAGTAGAAGCAGATAAGCTTCAGAATCGTCCCGCACCTATGTGGACCCGAAAACAAAGCCTTTTAGAAAAAAATGCAGACGGTACCAGAAAAGAAACCCCAGAAGAAAAAACCAACAGAGAGAATTTTAATAAAGCAATCCCCGGTAAGCTTCAGCCCTTGGCTGAAAAGGCCCTCAAAGAGCTTAACGACGCTGGTGACAACATCAATCAAGGCATCGTAGATATCGCCCGGAACCTCGCAGAGAAACTCGAATCTAAAGAATTAACAGCTAAAATTGACCCAATGCAGAAGCAGTTAGATTTAAAAAAGGAATATTCTAAGGCTCAAAAATTAGAAAGTGATTATAAAAGCGCACGTTCGAGTTTCAGCTCGAATGTGAGCGAGTTACGCGCTGCGCGTGACGAGTCCTACAATGCAAATCCGCAGTTTTACGGATCAAGAGGCGAGTTTTTAGAACGGTCGGTCGTGTTCCCCGATAAAGTTGCCCCCGTCTCTGTGCCGCAGGTGGGTCAAGCTGGTACCCAGAATGTCACCGCATCGCAAGCCAATGTCCAAGCTTTGGGAGCCCAGGCCGCTAATCAAAGAGCAGAACGGGCCAAGACTGTTGCTGCTCAAACAGCGGATCAAAGCAAATTAAAGGAGGCAGTTAATTTAGCGAACCAACCGGCCCCGGCGGGTACTCCTACAACACGGGACGGCAAGCCTATCGGGCCATATTATATGCCGGATTTTAAAACGCGACAGGATACCCGAAGCAACGCTCTTTCGAAAACCGTCGAAAAAGAAAAATTATCCTCTACTCTCATAGGTGCGCAGGTTACATCCGCTGACAAAGCATATGAAAACAACATAACCTCGATCAATGATCTAACTCGTATAATCGTAGATGCCACAACAAGCAGCGAAGAGCGTTCAGTAGCAGAAAACAAACTAAAAGAGCTTATCGATGCAGCCCCACAACTTTTAGTAAATAAAAGCATGCAAGACTTGGATAACGCCCTTAACACTTCTAAAGGTCAATTGCAGGCCCTCTCTATCGGAAATGAGGCGATGAATGCCGCTGTCAAAAAAGCTGAAAACGCTTTTGTTCAAGCTAAAATAGGGGCCATAGAATCTGCCGCCGCATTGCGTGCTGTTTCTGCGCCCGGTTACGCCTTGGAGGTGGCAATCGAGAGAACCAAAACCGCATTAAGCGCGGTCGAAATAAGCGCCATCGAATCCGCCGCAATGTTTAAGGCTTTTACGCAGGATGGTACAGCCTTAAGAACCGCAATGGCAGAAGCAACGACGGCATTTAACATGGCCGGAATGAATCTAGCAAAAAGCACCGCAGAGCTAAATTCGGACGTTCTTGACGTGGCGAAACAAACTCAGGCAAGGGATGAAAATACCGCAATCAACACGGCAAAAAAAGATTTCGCGACGGGCAGGACCGACGCGACTGGCATACAAAACGCCGAAAGCAATCAAAATTTAGGCAGACTACGCAGGGGAGAGATCGGCGTCATGGAAGCCTTCGGTGCGGACTCCATGTCTAAGATGCGCGCAGAAAGTGCCAACACCAGAGAGCAGCTCCTCAAAGACATGATAGCGATCAAAGAGAGCATGGTGGACTCTTTCAAAACCGGATTTGAGTCGTTTGCATTCGAAGGCAAAAAAGCTAAAGACGTAATGAAGGACATTACCAGGAGCTTGATGAAGAACCTCATGAAGATGAGCTTCAACCAAGGAATAAATAAATTCTATACTCAGATGGGCGCCGGAAACATCGGCGCGTATGCGACGGGAGGAAAAGTTAAAGGCGGCTCCGGAGGAATAGACGATGTCCCGGCTATGTTAACCTCTGGAGAGTACGTCATTCGCAAAGGCGCCGTAAGCAAATACGGCGACAAGTTTTTTGATAAGCTTAACTCTGGCGGCCCAGTTAAGTTAGCGGGGGGTGGCTTAGTGCCCAATGAGATATTGCCAGCCAGCATGGGGATAGCCATACAAAAGGGTGGCTTAAATGAGATATTGCCAGCCAGCATGGGGATAGCCATAGGAAAAGCTGTTTCGGCGCCTAGCGTAAAAGATCCGCTAATCATGAAGACGGACAGGGGCAGCCAGGTAGACCTAAGAAGCGACGAGGCTAAAAACGATTTAAACATTAACGTTGCGACTCAAACAGATAAGTTTTATGGCGCTGGAAGCATGCCCTCGCAAACGGCATCTTCGTCCTCGATGAGTGACAACGCCCTATCGTTTGCGCTATCTAACACCTTTGCTTATAACGATCCAGAAAAGCCAACTATCGGTAAGTTCTTTGTCGACCAGGGGATGAGCAACCAAGCTCTTGAAGACGTGGAAAACCCACAGAACGAACTCAGAAATAGAAGGTATGACCTATTGACGGACTACAGGCAATACCTCGCAGATGAAGTAAACAGAAGGAAAACCGCCTTAGAAGATTTCGAGACTGAAAAAAAGCAAATGCTCAAAGGGGCGGTGATTAGCGCAGCAGTTAGTATCGGGGGCCAGGCTCTAGGTTCAATTGGTGGCGAGTTCGGCAAATTCATTGCAAGCCCAGCCGGACAAGCATCCATTGCGGCAGTGGGCAACGCAGCTATTACCGCTGGAATGGGCGGTAGTGGTAGCGAAATTGCTCTGGCGGCTGGAATGGGCGCAGCGTCATCTCTAGTGGGTTCGTATACAAGTCGAGCCGCCGTTCAAGCAGGTCTTGAGGGGCAAGCAAATAGCGGCGATCCATCACAGATGGAGGACGCTGCATCTAAGTTCCAATCGATGGGAATGGGGGAACAAGCGGACGCCATACGCGAGAACATCAAATACTCTCAGGCTTCAAGAGCAGAAAGTAGTTATCAAAGCGCACTTTCGAATGGCAGCTCGAATATGATCGAGTTAGGCGCTGCGCGTGCCGCGTCCTACAATGCAAATCCGCAGTTTTACGGACCAAGCGGCAAGTTTTTAGAACAGCCACGCGTGCCCGTTAAGATGACGGAGGGAGCCTTCGGAAACGCTTGGGGAGGCAACGCGAACGAAGGAGCTTCGAAATATCTCTCGAATCAAATGGGGTATAATGCGAAGAAGCCATCTACAGGCTCATCTGCTTTCAATTTCCAGTTTAATAAGGCGAAGAAGAAAGCTCGCGGCGGACCGATGACCGGCCCCGAAGGAACAGACCGAATCCCAGCGATGTTAACTGCCGGAGAATACGTCGTTAGAAAAGACTCTGTTGAAAAATATGGAATGGGATTTCTAGACAAGCTTAATCGCGGCAACTTTGATCCTGGCGTAATGGGTTTCGCGAACGGAGGATTAGTCCCAGGCGAGGGCGTCTTCTCTGGAGGAGGTTCGGGCGTAGGCTTACCACAACCAGTCGCATCTCCCGCTTCTTCAGATGTCGTGTCTCAGAGCTTAATGAAGTTGATCGGGGTTGCTGAAAGCATTCAGAAGGTCCTAGAGGACGCGGAGGCAGAGAAAGATACTGAAGGCGGCAAGGGTAAGCAGACCAATGGGGAAGCTGCCGTAGCTGGGCAAGCCATAACAAACAACATCTCCGTCACGGTAAACGTAGCCAAGGGCCAGGCAACGACCTCAGAGAAGTCAAGCTCCAAAGAGGGAGGGGAAGAGAAGGAAGGGGGAGAAGAATCAAACCCAGAGGATAGTGAGAAATTCGCTGGCATATTGCAAGACGTAGTACTCCAAACGATTATCGAGCAGCAGCGCCCTGGCGGATTATTGTATGAGGGAAAATAATAAGTTTTAAATAAAAGCTCAAAACAAATATCATATATTATGGCAAAGCAGAACATCTACAATAAAGCCTCGGTTTTAAAGGACACCAATAGGGTCGTTTGCGAGTCCAGATTCAACCCATCTTATTTAAGATCGGGCTCCAGAATCAAATTCGATTTAGACCCAGAGTGCTATACTATTGCCAGGCACGAAGAGCTTTTTTACATTGCCGCGTTCGAGGCGACGATTGATGGCAATTTATTAATAAAAGAAAACGTAGATATTAGTCTCACTTTAGAGGACAACTTGGATATTTCTTATAAAGAGTACGAGCTAGATCCTAACGTAAGTTTTTTGAACCACGGCGCGGGGTACTTAGTGGGGGATGTTCTAACTATAAAAGAGGGCACCCCATATACAGATCCAGACTCTAAAATAGATAGATACTCTAGATTAGAGGTCGCTGAGATTAATTCAACTGGCGGCGTGACTCTATTAAAACTAATCGATGTCGGAAGATACGTGGAAACTCCGACTGAGCAAGTATCGTTCGGATATGAGCCACCAGGAGGTAATGGGTCTGGATTAGAGTTGGTTTTGATATATAAGACCATCAATAACAGAGCGATAATAAACAGAGAGGTTTTTGGAGTATCAAAAAGAGGCGCAGACTACGTTATAAAACTGAACTACGCGCTGCCGAGTTACATTAAGGCTGGGAAGCTATCTGTCTATAAGTACCAATTATTTTTAAGCTCTCCGTATGCCTCTGAATCTAAACTCAGCTCCAGTTACAAGTTGATCACAGACTTTACAGAAAACTACAAGCTTCCATATTTAATTGAGAACAGCCTTTCTGCGGCTACCGTTTATAACGAGACACTGACAGTCTTAGACACTAAGCTAAAAGCGATGGAAGACAAAATTGCTAAATTGGAAGCCCGTGGTTAACGTTGTCTAGTTTGTACTCTACTTGGGTGGTCAGGACCGCTAGCCTGCCTCCTGGGTTTTGAGGCGCAGAGATTTTCACTATGGGCTGGCAGACATAGCCGCAGCCTGGAGAAATTACGATAACGCTCTTAACGCTTCCGCCCTCAATCTCCGTCCTCATCATGGGGGGAAAGGCGGTTGGGCAATCACACTCTATTGTCAGCTGTGGCTCCAGCGTATAACCGCTGCCGCCATCTACGACTTTTATTTCGAAGATGTTGTAGAAGGGAGTTATTTTAAAAGCCGCCTCTCTGGAACACTCCTTATTAAATATCTTACGAAGATTAAGTTGTTGAGACATAGTTAGGTTTACGAAGGTGTCTACAACTCTTACTGGCTCGAGGTCTTCCGCGCGCGTGTCTAGGCTAAGTTTTATATTTTTGGACTTTGCCATAGTTCTCAATAGAAAATCGGGCAGGTCTCTAAGAAAATTTTTCCTTTTAGTTATTTTAGTTTTCTCCGCTTTATCTTCGGCCTCATCCGCCCTTATGTATTCGACGTCCAAAGACCCTAGTAGATAGTCTCTCATGGGCGTCCAAAATAAATCTAAGTGCTTGTCTATGACGTAAGAGGTATTAAAGACTAATTCGTTTTTATCGTTTAAGGTGAAGCACTCAAGGTAGAACTGCGGGGGCATGTCGGCTGCGGGTACCTCGAACCTCGCTTTGACATCTGTTCCGGTTTTTCCATTTCTAGCTAAGATGCTCGCAACGGCTAGCTCGAAATCCGTCTCCTTCTTTATGCCGACAAGGACAGAAGTTAAATCCTGGAAATAGATTAATACGTATTTCATATTATTGCTGTTGTACCGGATAGCTTATTTTCGCTCCAAATGGATCAGATAGCAGAGGCTTGAAGATTAACGTTCCAAGCATTACGCCAAAAAAGAACGAGCCCTTAAGCGGGGATGGCTGGCCCCATCCGCCGGGAGACATATCAATCACTTCAAAATATTCTTTCGTTTTGCTTATAACTTGTAAGTTGTGACTGGGAAGATCTCGGGTGAAAATGGCTGACTTTAAACCAGATCCATATTGCACTGGTTCTGGAGTGTATGTGATTACAACCTCATATCCACGAGAAGGTAGGGGTGAAGAAAAGAAAAATTTTCGACCTTTCCTCGGGACTTGATGCGTTTGATAACTGACCTTTCTTCTGCATCTGCGTCCGTACGATACTAATTGCTGAACGTAGGGCGCTGTATAGTTCGTAAGTTCTATCTGCTCTATATTGGCGCTGTGAATCATCAATTGGTCAGAGCTTTCCCAGTTAACATGCACTATCGCCCACGCTCTGTACAATAAAGAGTCCTTTAAAAAGGCATTTTTAGGCAAGACTTTGACTACGTTAGAAAAGCCTAGTTTTTTGACCAAATCCTTTTTAGATGGAGCAGTATTAATAGCTCCGAGCATAAATACGTCTACTAGTGCTACAGACGCGTAAACCTGAGTAAGGCCCTCGCGCGACTCGTCAGATTCCAGCGCCGAGTCTTGTGAGAAGCTTTTGAATGGCGTCGGGATTACGGTAGCGGCAGAAAAGTCTTTCGAAAAAATTAGAGCGTCAACTCCATTATTAAAGACGCTTTCATTAGATAAGAGCGGAACGTTGGTGTCGTTTATTAATACATTTAGCTTGCTCTGTATCTCGTTCGCCGTAAAAGGAGTCTTAGAGATTAGGAATGCCATCAATTCGGCATCACCACTTTCGACTAGAGCGGCCGTATCCTTTTTAATAACAAAATTAAACGCGCCATCTTCGTTGATCCACTGTTCTGAGCAAAAACCTTGTGCGACAGGAATATCGCTGAGGCACGTCTCGGGCGTGACACCGTGCGTATCAGTAATATGCAGGACAACAGGTTCGGAATCCCGGGCAAATATAATATCGTATCCCTCTGGATTAGTATAGCTTGAATCCTTGGTTAAGACGCCAGCAGTTCTAATGAGTTGCCCACCCGCAGAAGAATATCCATCGCCATCAACTGCTTCGACGACAATGTCAAAACTTCTTATTGGGGTAACCTGCCCCGCGTAAGAAGGCGGTAGAGAGATTGCTAAATTTTCCGACATTGTAAGCGTGGCGGAAAGTGTACGAGCCGATAAGCCAGTCTTTTCAAACAGGATTACGGAACTTGGAGTGTTAGAGTATTGATCTGGTTCGCGATAAGTTACTCTATACGTAAGGCTTGTAGGCAGAGTGAAGTCTTTAATGCTGTCTGTAAAAAAACCGGCCTGCCATTGGACGGATAAATCTGAAGCAGAAAACTCTCCATCCGCGTCTTTTGCGCCGTGGGCATTAGTATTGGTATCCGTCGCTAGCCTTAAGGACTTAACCTCTATCTCCAGCAGAAAATTAATACCGTTTGCGGCAAAAGTGCCCTCTAAGTACTGACCGGCGTTACTGGTTTTGCCCTGGTTATTGACAGAGTAAATCCTTACGTAGTACGTTCCGTTTGAATAGGGAAGATATTCCGTTGAGGTTGCCGTTTTACTGACAAATGTAAAATGGTACGGAGCGTTGGGGAACTTACCCTCCGGATCTTCCGTATAATCGTTAACATCGTCGAACGGCGATCCGTATTTTACGAAGAGTTTACATCCAGCTAAATAAGTCCTAACAGACGGATGGTTAAAGCTGATCCTCGTCTTTATGAAGTTCGTGTTCGGAATTTCGAAATTACTCGCCAAAAAGTTAGTGGGCAGCCCGGGGAAATCGGCTACTGCCGGAATCTCAAAAACTAAATCTTCATCAATAAGGCTATACTTTTCCGGCTTATGCTCGATAGCGTTGATGTTGAATTTTAAGTTTTCTTTCTCTTGAATAGAAATGATCTTATAAAGATCTATTTCTGGAGTAATATTGAGGTTTTTACCGGTAACTTCGACTGACCAAATAAAGTCATCTGGAGCGCTCTCTACAAACCCCGTGCCGGCGATCGCAGTCCCTAAAAAGTTTCGGAGTATTCCGGTGAATCCTGTTACGTTAAAACTCGAAGTATTTAATTGATTTCCGCTGCCAGCAAGCCTAGTGTGATCGAATGTAACTATAGACACGAAATGATGCGGGTGGCCCGCGTCTACATCGCTTCGGCCAGACTCTATACAGTCCGCCTTTCTAAAAATTAATTTTTGAATGGCGTTTTTTTTAAGGTAAATTGACTCGGCAGAAGAGCTCAAGTTCGCAGTCACTACGTCTGCATAAGCGGGGGGAGTCAGTATGCTAAAAGATATGTTGTCGGACGAGCCGATGCTTCCGTTGCTTAAATATCCAGCGAGCGAAGAGTCAAGTTCTACGGTGGTATAGTTTCCGCTCAAGCTAATCCTCTTTGTCCTTCCGGCTCTTCTTCTCGCGTCTGTGTTCTGGTAATTGCCGCGTCCGATGTCGCTTATTTGTATTAAGTCTCCGGCGCTTAAATACGAAGCTTCTATTCCAGCGCTAAAAGACGCGGACTGGGTTTCTAGCCTTTCAGTAGCCATTGTCCACTTGGCTAATCTGAGTGCCTGGCCCTTGCTTGTGCATCCAAATGCTGAAAGCTCTTTAATTCGAAATCCGTACTTCTGAATACCTTCAGCGTCTTCAGCGTAAACCACAGAGGGTTTAAATGAATCGTCTTTGTCATTGAATCTGACGAGGCAAACTGTATGCCTGGCCTTTTTAGACGAGCTAGAATATGCAAAATCGCCGCCAAGAACGTTGGCGTTAGTGAAGGTGTACATGGGGCTTTGAGGCTTATCACTGATAGCTCTTATTTGCCCTCCCGCGTATAAAGATATACCACGGAATACGCTTGAAAAATCATTTATAACCTGATACGCATCTGCCTGGGTGTTAATATAAATATCGGCCGTAAATCTTGGTTCAAAACCGCCTTTTCCGTCAGGAACTAATTGGTCGCAGTAGTTAGCGATCTCGAAAAGCGACCATTTATCTACCATCTCTTCGTCAAGAACGTTCCCCAGTCCATATCTTTTATTAGTAAGAAGATCAAAAAATACCCACGCTGGATTATTTGTCCATTGACGCTTTATGGTTCCATCTGTGTTTCTTTTCCAGTCCCCGTTCCAAGACTCAGAGGTTCCGTCGAGTCCGGCTTCGCCGCCCAACGCGATGCTCGATCCACCACGAGCCGCGCCGTATGTTCTTAAAATTGGATTATAGTTATTAGGTACTTTAATCTTCGCCAGCCTCGTCCTAAATTGTCTACCAGGCACTTGAGTAAAACTGTCCGCCCGAAACCTAGACCTCACAAACGCGGTGTTTGGATAAGCGTAGCTTTCTTCGAAGCCCTCGATAATTGAATCTATAAACGTTTGATTTCTGAGCGTGCCCGCGAATGAGTCCGGAGTCTCTCTGTATACTATGATTTCCCAACCAATAAAATCTGGATCAGCTAAAGCGGCGGCAAACTTAACCTTGTCAATTGTTACCGTCGTCTGTCTTATGTATCCGCCGCTTACCTTACCGTATATTTCTTCTGAGATGGGATTCCAGCTTTTATAACTGTATGTATTTGGCCCAGTTTTAGTGCTGAACGGTTCGTTTTTGCTATCTTTATTATAATAAGGGCGATAGTCAATTCTATAAATGACTTTTACGCCCTTAGTATCTCCTCTACCCACCTTGTCTGGCGTATTTTCATAAGTGCTTTGAAGATTTGGGTCCACGAGCGTTTGCGAAAGGGAGTTGACCTTAACGTTAATTCTGAAGCTCGTGCAATTTCTATTTGCTATTTTATAAAATTTTGAATTATCTCTACCGAGCGAATCTGTGCCTGGCACGAGTTCCATGTCTGTTGGGTCTGAGGCGGCAGTCTTATATCGAACTTCTGGGCCGCGAAGCCTTTCTCCCAAACTCTTTACGACTTCTAAAGTCTTATTAGAATTAGAGTCCAGCACGAGGGGTATACCTCCAACGGTGCCGTTCGTAAAAGACGTACTAACGTTTTGGAAATTTTTACGACCGTTCTTATCCAAGATCTCTACGCCATTATAAAAAATAGAACGCAGATACCCAGATACATGCGCGTTGCTGGTGCCGAAAGTACCCTCTACTATAGGAAAAAATGGCACGAACTTAGCCGATTCATATCCTATCGATTTGTTTGTGCCTACGTATTCATATTCTCCCGAAGCAAGGCCTTCTATTGGGCCCTCGCAAATCGCGTCTAGCACTTCGATGGTCGTTAGCGAAACGACGCCAGGCGGCTTGCCTTGTTCGTCTGGATTTTGAGGCCGATCTCCCTCTTGACCGGTTGTCGTATTAGGCTTATCTATGCCCTCTGGTTCTTCGATCGGATTTCTAGCGTGCTGTGGTCTTGGTCTACGGCCGAAAAGCTCTAAGTCTTCTCCATTATGAAAAAAACTATTTTCGTCGTTTGACATATTATTGTGTTAACGCTCCCTGCGTCGCCAAAATGTCACTCATTACATAAGTCGCACCAAGAACTTGACTGCCCACTAGCAGCTCTCCGTATCCCAAGGGAACTGGCCCGCCCTCTCTTACTACGTTCTGCGGCCCGCTAAATAGATACGAGGCGGTTCCTCCACCCTGGATGCCCCTCACCTCTTCAAAAGATGGAGGCTCCATTAATAAAGCTGTAATGCCGGCAGCGATAAGGCCGATACCCGCTGCTATGAGATAGCCGCCGCCGATCGGGAAGGTTATGATACCAACTATTACGAGGATAATCCCGGCTATGATATTACCGATAGCGCTCGCGCCTTCTAAAATTGGGATTACGTCTATCGTTTTCAGGTTTCGAGAAGCTAGGCATAGTTCGGAATTTTTAATACTTCGGATCTCTTCCTCTTTGCCATTAAATACAGAAAGAGGCTCCTCTGACAGGAACTCTCTTCCATTAATTAATACTCTATATTTTGCGCCTTTTTTGTCGTTTTCAATTAAATACTTGAAGAAGCTTCTCTTCGATAGAACGTTTATAGCATTCATAGCTTCTGAAGCGCTAGCTACGTGAAGACTCCATTCTTCGCCAATGGCGCTTCCGAGATGACCGTGAAGTTTTATATTTACAGCGTTCATAATAAAGTCTCGTGTCTTAATATAAATTTAAGTAGCGATTTGTGCCTGTTGTCAAATTTTTCTACGGAAGATCTTCTGCGAAAATCGTGATGCAAAATCTTATTATCACCCAAAAAAACAGCACCGTGTATAGCAAAGTCTACGGATATAAGGCCGGAGCTGCCGAAAAGCAGTACGTCGTTCTTTCTGAGGTCTTTTACCTGTCTGAATCCGTTCTTCAGCATGAAATTTTTATAGCTTTGGTTTTCGTCAACGAGTCTGACGTACTTCGCGTAGACTTCATCTGTGCGCGCCCTACTGTAGAAAACAGCAATATCTATATATTTCAATTTAATTGTTTTAAGATGTTTTTCATCACCTGGCTCGACCGCTAGTAGCTCTTTATCCCATCCAACTATTGGTACGTTAAGTTCTTTTTGATAATAATCTTCCAGCAACTCCATACATGTAAATACACCCTGTACCCAGGGCCTATCGACATAAGGAGCAACGAAGCCATTTGGAACGTAAGTCTTGAAGGACTTATCGAACATACAATATAAAACTAGTTTGATTTGAAGCCTTTCGCTAACCGCCTTATCTTCTAAGCTAAACTCGTTAGAGTCAAAATGCGAATGATAGAAGGAAACTATTTTATCTCCTTGGGTGGCTTTAGCTATTTCGGAGCCTTCAACAAGGCAATGATACTCCGCTTGCAAAGAAATATTTTTAAGCCTTCTGACTTCGAGGTCTCCGTTTTTTAGCGCGACAATAATCCCGACACATTCAAGTGGTGTCGACTCTTTAGCGTGAGCTGCTATGGACTTTTTGATGTCGTCGCTCAAATTCATGCTAAACGCCCTTCAACCTTACGACGTGCGTCGTCCGATCCATGAACGCTTGACTGTAAGGCTCTATTCTGGAGTAGCAATTCAACTGGTGGTGTAAAATAACACCATCTCCCACATAAATTGCCGAATGAGTAGGGTTTGCTTTTCCTAAAAGTTTCATTAGGATTACATCGTGCTTCTGGAGCATAGAAAGATTCGCTAGCGGACCTTTTTGAATTGTCTCGAAGCCCTCTTCCTGATAATGTCTGGCGTAGCAGTCTGGATTTTTTATTAACCAGCTGTCATCTCGGTAGTAGTTTTTAATGTCAACATTTAATTCTTTTTTATAGTATTCTATTAAGAGCGAGAGGCAGTCCTGTTTCCCCAAGTAAAACTCTCTTCCATAATATTGGTTGACGTAACCTTTGGGCACGTACTCTTGAAATGAGTCTAAATCAATACTGTATAAAATGTATTTTATTTTATTAAGCTCGCTATTCTGCTTATCATACTCGGAAAACTGATCGCCCTCTACATGAGAATGATACGTGGCTATTATCTCGCCAAGGAGAGACGCTTTTAGATAGCAGGCGGGACTTATGGAGAATAGATTAGCCTTATTTGCAGAAAGATTCGGACTCTTCAGGGTCTCTAGTTGCTTAGTCTTTTTATTAAAAATCAACAGACCGCAGCATTCTACAGAAGGATCTTCTAGAGCGTGCGCTTTGATTTGCTTTTTAATTTCTTCTTTCATTTTACGAAAGCTTGTTCGTAGCTGGAAATCCGCCGAAAGGCAAAGCTTCTTTATGAGTGTTTCCGTCTCCCAACGGGTCTGCTGGTGGTCTTGACGCGCCCATAGAGAAGGACCCAATGGTCTGTAGGCCCAGGGATCCTTTATATGAGTTCGACCATCTGAGCTTGCATCCGGCGATTCTCTTTGAGCACTGGTCTGCAAACCAGTAGTTTCTGTTCGGTGGACCAGAGTTCGGTTCAGACATGGAGCTCGGCACGGTAGTGTTCGCGATGTAATATCTTCTTGTCCCCGTCCTCTCTAAATAAACCATATCGCCCCGGAGATAGGCTCGATCAAACCGCCAGAGAGTAGGATCCTGATTGACTCTATAGTCATTCCCGAGCATCGTTTGAAAAAGTTCGTCATTTGCGTTTGCGACCGGGGGCGCTTTTGAGGGTAGATTCAACTCCCGGATATCATCACAGCCAAGCCCCTTTTCAGCCTCTTTCCGATTTGCCTCGCTTGTAGTGGGAGAATAGTGGCTAGCATATTCATATAAGCACCCCTCTCCTCTATATGTGAAATTGCAAGTAGAAGAGATGACTATCCTTTTCGGCAGTCTCAGGTTTTCGAAATCAATGGCGGAGGAAAGTTCAAACTCTAGGCTGTTCTTATTTTCCGCTGACTTTCGTTCTATGTAAAAAATTTCTCTTGGGAATTCGGCTAGCGCATCCGGCTCAAAATCTTCCGGAACGATATGCTCAAGATTTCCTATCGGGGTTTTAACGTTACCGACCTTCACGAAGAAATTTTCTTCATCGAGATATTTGGTAAAAGTCCTTATCCTGGTGACCTTTGCCCCAATTAAATCGTCAACCCTTCTTATCTGCGATTTGAAATCAGAGAAAAACGAAGCAGTCGCATCGCTGGAGGTTATGGACATCTTTGGGGTCGGTAGCGTGCCCCTGCTGCTTGACTCGTACCCGTCCACTTTAATCGGAAGAGCTCTATAAACCTGGCCTCTCCATATGATGTCTTGCTTTAGCAGTTTCAAGTTATTGTGAAATCTAAATACAGCATCTCCACGCAGCTCTGTATCATATATGGCCTGACGATCTATGAGCAGACTCTCAAGGTCTATTTCGAAGAGAGAAACGACAGAGGAGGGAGAAAATTTTCTGATTTCTGTCGCTATTTTTTTACTAGAGTTTAGTATCGCACCGGCGCTTACCTTCGGAAACTCTGAGATTTTAATATCTTCGGCCATATTAACCAGTAACCTCCTCTATCTTTGCTCTTATGGAGTAGTTGTCGTAAAAAACATAATTGCTCGACCACGTCCTACAGACGTAAAGTTTAGGTAAGTCGTATGGATGGGGAAGCGTAAGTAAGAATGACTCTTGCGCTCTTCTAGCGGAAAAAAAATGTAAAATCGCAGCCGTCTCTTTCGAGCCTCTCGCTTCAAACGAGAGATCTGCTTCTAGAAGAAGATTATTTATTCCATCTATCGTTCTCTGTTCGTAGCCATCCCCGAATTTAGTTATAATGACGGATGGGGTCGCGCTCACTGTTAAGTTATAAGAAGGCCGCCAGATAAATAAGGGCTTGAGCTTGCTAGTCAAAAGGTGATAAGAGTGACCCGCCCAATAAGCGCTGTTTAATCCGGGGGCGCTGCCGCCGTCAGACGAGTGATCCTGTAGGCTATAAAAGTATTTCTTCTTGCCATTAAGAGAGTGCGTGACGATGTCGTGAGTCTTGTAGGTTCTTCCAGACTCCCAGCCGTTTACCGAAAAAATATTAGCCATATGACCTTTTGCCTTTATCCTTTTAAGTTTACACTTTTTTAAAAAAAGAATTGCCTAAATTCTCGGTGTAACCCATAATATAGTATGTCATTTTCGCTCATTAATAAAGACAATCAGAAGTTATTTTTGGGTTCTGGACAGGTCTTCGGTGCTCAGTCTATCGAGGCCAGCTATAGGGTCAACGAGGCGCCGGTAAACTTCATTGGAACTAGACATTTTATAAAAGTGCCAATTGGTATTCAAGCTGGAGCAGTCAACTTGAGAGCCTTGGTCGCCAACAAGGACCCGTTCATAAAATGCATCTCCGAGAGCACATTTAACGGCTTTGTCCTTAAGGACACCTCTAACATTAACGATAACTATGGATTTTACTCTGGTTATTTAACTAATTATACCTCATCTTGCGCGATTGGGCAGATGCCGGAGGTTTCTGCCACCTTTACGGTCTTAGGGGATTTAGGCAAAATTCCCACTGGGGAAATGCCTGCGGGCGCGCTCGCGGAACTGCAATACATACAAAGCAACCCAAATCAAGGGTCTATAACTAAGATTAGCACGCCGTCCAACATAGAGATAACTCTGGATGACGCTCAAACTAACTTGGTTAATTCTTATTCTGTAAGTATAGATGTTCCTAGGCAGGACTTCTATATAATGGGGAGTAGATTCCCGCACCAAATATTAATTAATTATCCAATAGTAGCAACAGTAAGCTTCCAGATCATAGTTAATGATTATGACTTTTCCAGCTTCCGAGGCTTCCCATGCAAGCAAACCCTGAAGAACTTCGAGATAAACATTAAAAACGAAGCTGACGCGACTGCGATTACTTCCTTCCGATTCTCTGGTATAGAGCTCGTTGCAGAGAGCTACTCGGTGAATACCGAGGACAATTTAGTTGTTAATGCTGAATATAGATCATACATCCCCATCCTCACCACTTCTAGTGGAAACATAAATACGCCAGAATTAATAACCTCTACCTCCTAAATTAGTGTAAAATTAGAAGGTAAAAGGTTAAAGGCGATGATTTTCTTTAATAATTGCGACGTAAGGGTAAACGGCACGGGATTAATGGCCGAATCGGTTTCCTTGTCTTCGCAGAATTCTTTGCGCCCAATTAGACCCCTAGGAAGAAAAGCTCAGACTAGCATCGAGCCGGATGGAGCAATATCCTCAGATCTCAGCGTTTCTTATTATATAGAAGTCGGCAAAGACCTAGGTCACGCCGAAGTTCTAGAAATGAAAGCCACCACCGACTTCGAAACCTTGACCCCAAGACAAATTACTATAGCCGGAATAACTGGGAACTTTTATCTACAGAGTTATAAAATCAGGGTCTCGCCAAATGAGGCTGTCAAAGCCGACGTAACATATAAAAGCTTCGAGCCTTTGTCCGGCCAAGTTGCTGAAAAAATTAATGACATAACGTTTCCGACGGGCTATACTGGTCTAGCTCACTATTGGACAAGCGAAATCCGTTCAGACGCTGGCGTCGTGAATGTTCCAATATTTAATTTTGCTTACAGCTTTAATGCGAGAACCGACCCCGTATATACGCTCGGAAGAAAGTACCCGAATCAGGTCCTGTTGATCTCTAGCGAAGAAGAGGTAAACGTCTTAAAAGATCAATTTAAACCAATTACTTTTTATGGAATGAGCGGGTGTGAAGAGTTCGAAGACTGCCTTAATAACCCAAGACTAAGGTTGTACCCATTAGGCAGGTTGTGCGACGAAAACATCAACACGTACATGGAGTTCGACATGTCTGGAGCCCAAGTGAGTGCGTCAAACTTATCTATAAATGTAAATGATTTCGCAAAGACGGAGATCATAATGAAAAGATATAACTAATGTTTTACAGTTATAAGAATTGCCAGGTTAACTTAAGCGGCGTTCAAATCTTAGCGTCTAACGTCAGCATAGACGTTCAAAGCTCAACGGAAGCTAAGTATCTAACTAATAGAAGGTTTTCGTACGACTATGTTCCGACGGATAGCGTTACGAGCGTTATCAACATCTCCTATTATTTGACTGGCATAGACCCGATAAAGGCGTTCATCCACGAAGAGAAAACGGCTTTAGATGGTAGCATCGGCGGACTACTTTTCACTAGCGGTTATATCTCCAGCTATTCGATTAACGCGGCGGCGAATCAGCCCGTCGCGGCAGACATTCAGATTGTCGTTTTTAATCATATTACTGGGACGTTCTTTGCTAACACCTCCACGCCTGAAAACACACCAGTCTTAAACTGTAGCAACGTTACTTTGGACGAAGTAAATATTGGAAATTCGGGCAACATCGCTTCTGCGGCCTATTCGTTTAGAACTGAAATAAAACCGCACTATCACGTTCAGACCGGAGAAGGTCTAACAAACCTGGTGCCGGAGAGGGTCACTTTCGGAAGAAAACAAATCAGCACTAAAGTAGATTTTGACGGCTTATCGGGGCAGCTTTCTATTTATGGTGATCAAGCTAGTTTGAAGCTGCATCTTAGAGACGCAAGCGATGGGTTAGTAAAAGAGACTTATATCGCTAGCGGAATTATAGACAGTAGAAATATATCAGTTTCAGAAGACTCATTCACCCGTGGGACCCTGATTGTAAAACAAGAGGCTCCTGGAGAAGTGCCGTCAATAACGGGCTATCACCCAAGCACTGGAGAGCCCGGGCATGAGATAACAGTAAGTGGATATGGATTTAATGTTTTTCCGGAAGTTTTCTTGGGCAGTGTTTACATAAGTGAAGTTGAATATCTAAGCGATAAAAAACTAACTTTCATAGTACCTCTCGGCGGCGTAACAGGCCCGATTTCTTTGCGCGTAGGCGACGGTAAAACCTCTACGCCAACAAACTTTGGATTTATTTCGAACGGCGTAGTGGTAGACGGGATATCTCCTACGTCTGGCTTATTAGGTACAAGAATTAAAGTAAGCGGCTCCAGCTTTAACACTGCTGATGAAATTTATATCGGCGAGACTCTTGTAAGTGAATTTATTTTTATTAACGACACGCTCGCAGAAGCAGTCATCCCAAATGCGGCTCAGTGGGGCTACGTAACAGTAAAATCAAATTTTACTAATACGTCTGGAACTTCTGCTTCAAAATTTCTGCCTTTTCCAGTCATAAAATCCCTTGATTTGCTCACCGCTTCAGCTGGGGACAATATCATTATAACTGGACTGGCCCTATCTGGGACGACGTCGGTATCTTTTAATGGTATATCTGCAACCATAGGAACGATAACTGATCCAAGACATATTCCAGTTACGCTACCAGCTGGAAACACTTCTGGACCTGTAATTCTAACGACTCAACTAGGAGCTGCTAGTTATTTTACTGGGTTTATAACCTACGCCGAGATCACAAGCTCGACACCAGATTCTGGCCCGCCTGGACAGTCAGTAACAATCGGGGGAAATGACTTTTACTCCTCTAACTTAAAGCGGGCCGCCTCTGGCGTTTCCAGTCCTTTATATGATAATTTTATAGTTGATTTTAATGGCGTTACCGGTGCATTTGGAATTCAAAGCTCCGCCGCGCTAACGGGTTATGTCCCCGTCGGCGCGCGCTCTGGCGTATTGAGCCTGCTAACACCAGACGGAGGAGCGCATGCTTCGACGCAAATTTTCAATGCTACGAGATCCGTCCCGACAGTTTCTTCTGCCCATCCATCGACCGGTCTACCTGCCGTTAGGGGGCGTCAAGGACAAATAATCGAGGTATCAGGCAGCGACCTTGTAGGTGTCACGGGGCTTTATCTTGTGTCCTCTGTTGGGGCGAGCACGAGTAATCTTTTGTTTCCAGCCACGGTGTATTCAAGCGAACTCAGTGACACGAGCTTTCAATTCAGTATCCCTTCGGGAGTTTCTGGGCTAAGTAGCGTTCGGATACAGACGAGTATAGGGTCGGGAATTGGATCCAATATCCTTTTCATTAAATCTGCCCCAACGTTATCGTCTTTTTCGCCGTCGAGCGCTTCTAGAAATGCGTATATATCTGTTAGCGGCGACGGGTTTTATTCGGACACGACTAAGCTTTATTTTAGCGGCATAAAGACCTCTGGCACGCTCGTGCCATCGACAATCAACTTCATAACATATAGCGGGCTGTCGGGAATTATTCCCGGTCTTTCCAGCTCCATAAATTATAAAGTGGTGGTGGATAATGGCGTAGATTACGTGACTTCTGCTGAGTCGTTTGTTTATATTGGAGCGCCAGGCCTGTCTGGCTTTACTCCTCTTTCTGGGGCCACGTTAAGCTCCGTAGTGCTTAGCGGAAGAAACCTAAAAAATATAACGTCGATAGAGCACGGCTTCGTTCCAATCACGGGCTTTTCTTATTTGGGGGATCTTGGGACAGGCGTTTTAATTGAGATGCCAAACACGACGGGATATTTAAGCCGAAGCGCTTTATTTAGAAATAATATAGCCCCGTTTAATGTTCGCTCCGCGCTTGGTTCCTCGGCTACAACCGGAGATTTCGAGACGATTCCTCCCGCTATGGTTTTTAGCGGGTTTTATCCATCGTCTCAAATTAGGGGAGACATAGTTAAAATTACGGGCCTCAATATTTTTCAAACAACGGGAGTAGGATTTAGCGGCGTTAACGGGCTGGTGGTCGTACCGTTCACAAATGCCTATTTCGCAAAATATCTACCCGCGAATGGATTCCCTAAGACGGGCATCGAGGTTCGCGTTCCGACCAATGCCATTTCCGGCCCGATAACGCTCATCGGCACTTATGACTCCGAAGCGAGCGCGTCGAACTTATCGGTTAACACGAATAACTCCGTAGGCGAAATCTCCCCCTCCAGCGGTATTTATGGAGATACTATTGTCATACGCGGAGACGATATACACGCCTCTAGATTCTATTTTGACGGAATAAGAAGCGGCACAATAAATAATACAACCCCCTTCATCGAGAGCGAGGACCAAACTTCCATAAACTTAAACGGAACGTTGGGTCTAGGAATCCTATCTGGATTAAAGACTGAATATACCATATCTGGCGTAGATAAGGTGGCAAACATAATAGTTCCGCATCCGATCTCTAGGACCACGCCAATCTATTCCACAAACATAGAGTATACTAACCCATCCGAATCTGACCTTATTCCGTCCGCCGTTTCGTTTACCCCTCTGCCGCTAATATCTGGAATATCTCATACCACTATATCAGTAGGAGATACTCTTTATGTATCAGGTTTAAACGCAGTTAACCTGAACTTGAGCTGCTTAGGAATAAGTGGAAATACAACTTTAGGAAGCGGCCGGATAGAGTTCGTCAGCAAGTACAACACGAGTAATAAAGAAGTAAATGGAGAAGAGCAAAGCTTCTTCGGTTTAGGAGAATTTTTCATTCCGCCGGAGCCGACCTCAAGTTATTTAACTGATCCTCTGGAGCCATTCGAATATAACTATCCGATCTATAAGGGGATAATTGGATCTGGAGTCACTGATTCTAGAACTGGGCTTTATGTAATCCCATTACAAGTCGGCTCTAATTTCATAGGAACTGGTAAAGTATTTTTATTCTTTGATGAGCCTGCGATTTACCCTACTTACGGCGCGGTCAGAATACTTGGCGGAGACGCGTTCTCTGGACAAAACCTGCCGACGAACTACCAGACTAGCGGATCGGATTGGCATAGAGCTTTTACTGGATCTAGAACTGCCGCAAGGTTAAGCGGCCTGCTATTTAAAAGTTGGGACCTAATAATAACCCCAGAGACTATCCAGGTGTCGGGGTTCTCTCCAGCAAGCGGATTTGCTCAAACTTCGGCGCACGTTATCGGAAGCGGACTAGGGAATATAGAGAACTTACATCTTGTAGACGATTTAAATGTCTATTACCCGCTAACGATGACAAGTCGATACGCGAATGACCTAACATTTACGGTCCCGAGCATAACCCCAGAGAGCGGAAGAATTTCCTTGGCATCGCCAACCGCTAGCGGAATTTCAAGTCAATACTTCAGAATATTAAAGCCGCCTACGATAACCGGATTTTCCCCATCAGAAGGCACGGAAGGCAGCGTAGTTACTATTTTTGGAAAATACTTGCAAGACGCGGCGACAGTTAGATTCAATTCTAAACTAAACAACGAATTTTATTCCGTTACAAATCTTGGTCAGGATGGAGTAGATTCGTTTGGCAACGTTAAATTAACTGGGCTTGTCCCAACAGAGATAAGTCCTCTTCCTCAAAAATTTGATATTTACGTTAATTCTGCAACGGCATTCGTAGGGGGAACCTCTACCGGAATTTACAAAATGCAAATCAAAGACTTAGACGTCTTTGGAAACCTTACTGTATATGGTCATACGAGACTCAGGAATGGGGTGAGCATTACTGGTGAGGTTACAATTTCTGGAGACTTGAGGGTGTCAGGTGACTCGACGTTCAACGATGTGTATGTAACCGGAACTTTTAACGCATCTGGTAATTCGACGCTTAGCAACTCAAATGTTACGGGCACGCTTGGTGTGTCTGGTAATTCGACGCTTAGCAACTCAAATGTTACGGGCACGCTTGGTGTGTCTGGTAATTCGACGCTTAGCAACTCAAATGTTACGGGTACGCTTGGTGTG
>Ga0208942_1000231_pt1 | contig 24676 bp, 27 predicted proteins | sample GreLakmeSU08MSRF_FD_187704 | JGI IMG/M metagenome (GOLD analysis project Ga0208942, IMG submission 187704) | Freshwater lentic microbial communities from great Laurentian Lakes, MI, USA - Great Lakes metaG SU08MSRF (SPAdes) | ecosystem: Environmental > Aquatic > Freshwater > Lake | place: Great... | reverse complement strand
AAGCCAGGTCAGATTCGTGAAAGCAATCTAACAATGTTGTCCGCGATGATTGCTGCCACTGACTGTGAAGTAATAAATCTTGGGATAATCAGCGACGACGAATCAAAACTTGAAACGGTGTTGCGCGAAGTTGCATTGCGGTGCGACGCAATAGTTACCAGTGGCGGTGTAGGTCAAGGCGACTTTGACGTTGTCAAGATTGTTTTATCGCGCATTGCACAGATGCAATGGATGCAAATGGCGATAAAGCCAGCCAAACCATTTGCGTTTGGCAAACTAACAACAAGCGACTCGCGAGTGATCCCGGTTTTTGGTTTGCCAGGTAATCCGGTCTCGTCAATGATTAGTTTTGAGTTGCTTGCTCGTCCGGCGCTTCGCAAGATGATGGGTCATACGCAGAACTTGATGCGACCAACCGTGCGCGCAATTGTTGATAAACAGTTGAAACGACGTCAAGATGGCAAAATTCATCTGATGCGAGTTTTCGGTTCGTTTGAGAATGACGGTCGTTTGCATGTTCGTGACACAGGACCACAAGGCAGTCACCAACTTGCAGCAACGGCTTTTGCGAACGGTTTGGCTCTCGTGCCAGACGGTGAAGGCTTAGTTGTGGGTTCCGAAGTAGAAGTGATGTTGCTCGGCTACTAGTCGCGCTAATAGGCTCAGTTCATGGAGATGCGATCATGGAGTTAATAGATCCGTTCGGCAGAACCGTACGCGATTTACGCATCTCAATCACTGATCGCTGTAATTTCAGATGTACTTACTGCATGCCCGAAGAGGGAATGACGTGGTTGGATCGCAAAGAGATTTTAACTTTTGAAGAGATTTATCGTCTGTCGACGATTTGTGTTGAGCGATTTGATGTTGACAGCATTCGACTTACGGGCGGCGAACCAACTGTTCGTGCACACCTGCCAGCTCTAGTTGAGAAACTTGCAAAGTTACGGGTTCCGCAATCAGCGAATTCTCCATTGGCTGGAAAGAACATAGATCTGGCAATGACTACAAATGGCGCAACTTTGCGCTTGATCGCTGACGAACTTAAGTCGGCTGGCTTGTCGCGAATCAACATCAGCCTCGATTCTTTGCAAAGTGAAAAATTCTTCAAAATTACACGCCGTGACCATCTCGCGAACGTCTTGGACGGCATCGATGCCGCAGTGCAAGCTGGTTTTGCTCTAGTCAAAATTAATGCAGTGATTCAACGCGGTGTTAATGATGACGAAATTATTGCGCTGGCCAGTTTTGGGCGCGAAAAACAAATCGAAATTCGTTACATCGAGTTCATGCCACTCGACGCACAAGGTCAGTGGCAACGCAATGATGTTGTGGGTCAAGATGAGATCGTCGCAACAATTAATAATGTTTATCCACTTGAACAAATATCTGCACGAGGGGCAGCACCGGCTGATCGCTGGAGATATCTAGACGGCGGTGGAACCGTTGGTGTGATCCCGTCGGTCACCAAACCGTTTTGTGGTGACTGCGATCGTGTTCGCCTAACTGCAGAAGGGCAGTTTCGAACTTGTTTGTTTTCTACATCCGAGTTTGATTTGCGCGCCATGTTGCGTGGCACTGCAACCGATGATGAACTTGCTGCAGAAATCAAGCGAGCAGTCGGCACAAAGTGGGCAGGTCATGCAATCGGCAACGTAACGTTTGTGCGACCAAAACGCTCAATGAGTCAGATTGGTGGCTAAGGGTGCAAATCAGAGATCATGTCTGATTTAAATTTTTCTCATCTTGACCCAATGGGTCGGGCCCGAATGGTTGATGTAACCCCAAAAGAGCCGACTCACCGTCGTGCGATTGCTCGGTGCAAAGTATTTATGCAACCAGCCACGACGGCGGCAATTGCTAACCGCGAAGTGAAAAAAGGTGATGTTTTAGCCGTGGCGCGGGTCGCCGGAATTCAAGCGTCCAAGCGAACCGCCGAGATGATTCCGCTATGTCATCCGCTTTTGGTGGGGGCTGTTTATATCAATTTTGAAATTGGCGACGACCACATCGCAGTCGAAGCTCAGGTCGACACAATTGATCGAACGGGTGTCGAGATGGAAGCTCTGCACGCCTGCTCGGTGGCGGCGCTGACGATCTACGACATGTGCAAGAGCGCCGATCGGGCGATGGTCATCGGAGATCTGACCCTGTGGGAGAAATCAGGTGGCAGGCAGGGCTTGTACCGTCGTGAAACTAGTCTCTAGTAATGCCAAAGCCCATATTTTATATGGGTTTCAGCCAGAAATTATCTCGTAGATAGTCGTCCAAATAGCGATATTTCCCGTTTTGTGGTGGTTCTCCAATACACTTTGAGGACCCCATGAGCAAACTGATTTTGTTAATCGTTGGTGCAGCCTGGCTCGCAGTTCTTTTGCCACCGCTTGTACGCGCCCGAATCAATAACTCACCATCGATGTCGGTAAGCCATTTTCGTCGGCACCTTTATTCTTTGCAGAATTCAAACATCCGTAATCCGCAAAGTCATATGCGCGGCATGTCTCGAGAACTCGCACCAAACCAGCAACGCCAGCGCAGCATTAGCCACTTGTCTAATTTGACGAGCCCTATCTTGCGCCCACAGGGCACCAGGTCGCACCAAATCCAATCTGGAGAGTTCTACGCACGCGAACTGGTTCGCCAGCGTCGCCAACACACAGTTGTTGGCTTGAGTTCGGCAACTGTCATTTCATTGTTTTTGGCGTTTACGACGGGCTCAATTGTGCTTGTTTACGCTTTCACTTTGAGCCTGATCGGGCTACTTGGTTATTGCTATGTGTTGGTGCAGATGCGCGTCAAGCGTGACAACACCCGTTATTCGCGTAATTACCGCAATCACGCTGCTTAATTAGTCAGGGCTAGCGTTTAAAGCGCAGTTTGGGGCTGTAGCTCAGTTGGTAGAGCGGTACGTTCGCAATGTACAGGCCAGGGGTTCAATTCCCCTCAGCTCCACTTAACTTGCCATAATGGCTGAGAACAAAACGACTAGTTAACCGACTAGTTAATCGACTAGCTATTCAGCGGGGTATTTGAAAATGACAATGACTTGGAATGAAGCGAATCTTGCTGTTACTGCACCAGGGCAAATTTTTGAGTTGATCGATGCCGAAGTGATGGGTGTTCAGATGCAAGTTTTCAAAAACGCCCCCACACATTTGGGTCAGGTTTTTGCCGGCGCTCGCGGCCACGGTGAAAAGACGTTTCTCGTGTACGAAGGTGAGACATATTCATTTACGAAAGCAATGGATCAGATTGATGCACTATCGAATCTGCTCGTGAGCAGTTATGGCATCAAAAAAGGCGACCGAGTAGCTGTTGCAATGCGCAATTATCCCGAATGGGTGATGTCGTTTGCGGCAATTATTTCAGTCGGTGCAATCTCTGTATCGATGAATTCGTGGTGGGTCGAAGACGAAATGGATTTCGCGTTGCAAGACTCGGGAGCCAAAGTTTTAATCTGCGACCAGCAACGATTTGACATTGCGGCAAAGAGTTGCAAAAAGTTCGGTGTGAAAGTTTTGGTTGCCCGTGCTGAACAGCCACTGCCAACTGGTGTTGATGAATGGCAAGACGCATTAGCCCCACATTTGGCGGCAGGTTTGAAATGTCCAGTTATAGATATCTCTTCTGATGACGATGCAACAATTCTCTACACATCAGGCACCACTGGTCGCCCGAAAGGCGCAGTCTCGACACATCGCGCGATTATCTCTTCGCTGATGGCGTTCTCTTCGCGTAATTCTGTGTTGACTTTGTCGGGCACGAAATTAAAAGAAGTTACGGGCCCCGAGATTCCAACTTCGTTTATTTTGATCGTGCCATTGTTTCATGTCACTGGTTGCGTGCCGGTAATGATGAGTTGTTTTATCGCTGGGTTGAAACTTGCGATCATGTATAAATGGGATGCCGAAAAAGCACTCGAAATGATTGAGCGCGAGCAAATTACGAATTTTGTTGGCGTGCCAACGCAGAGTTGGGATCTCGTCAATTCGCCAGCGTTCGATAAATACGACACAACAAGTTTGCGTGCGGTCGGTGGCGGCGGTGCGCCATCGCCAACATCTCTGGTTGGCAAAGTCAACGACAAAGTCAAGAATGGCAGTCCGCAACTTGGTTATGGCATGACCGAAACAAACGCTTTCGGCCCAGCTATCACTGGCTCTGATTATCTCGCTCACCCAACCTCGACTGGTCGCGCCGTCTTGCCAATGCTCGTAGAAATTCGCGACGAAGAACTCAATCCGTTACCAGTTGGTAAGTCAGGCGAGATTTGGTTCTTTGGCCCAATGCTGATTCGTGGATATTGGAACCGCCCAGAAGCAAATGCTGAGACAATTGTCGACGGTTGGCTGCGTTCAGGCGATATTGGGCGCTTTGATGCAGAAGGTTTCGTTTATGTCGAAGACCGCGTCAAAGACATGATCTTGCGCGCAGGCGAAAACATTTATGGCGCCGAAGTCGAGAACGCAATTTACGATCATCCGGCCGTGCATGAAGCAGCTGTTTTTGGCGTGCCACACGAGCGACTTGGCGAAGAAGTCGGTGTAGCGATTTTGCCAAAGGATGGAGTAACTCTTGACCCACAAGATTTGTGGAAGTTTCTCGAAGGCAAAATTGCGCCGTTTAAGATTCCGTCGCACGTAGTGATCATGAACGAACTCTTGCCACGTAATGCGGCAGGTAAGTTTTTGAAACGCGAATTGCAACAACGCCTCGCCAAAGGCGAGCTCAAGGCCACAGTTAAGACGAAGTAGTTACTGTTCTTCAGGCGGTCGAATGTGGCGAAAAAGCCATAGCAATAAAAAGTCGTAAATAATTTTGCAAGCCGCGCAAATCAGCAACGGCCAGGCAAAACGAGATTGATCCAACATCCAGCCAGCGGCAATTGGTGGTAGAGCCGAAGCCAAACTGCGGGGAACATTGGTGACACTGGCTGCGGCCGTGCGCTCATGAGGTTTGACAACTGCCATCACATAACTGCTGCGAACAGGTACATCCATTTGGCTTAGTAATCCACGCGCAATAAATAGTGTCACGGCGAGCCAGACATTTGGGGCGAGAGCAACACCGATCAACAGGACACTTGCTGGAATATGGGTAAATACCATTGTTCGCACCAAACCGATTCGTTTGGCGATGCGTACTGAGAGCAGTGATGAAATCGCCGACAGTGTGCCAGTTGCAAAAAATACGACGCTGAGTGTGCCAATAGAGAGATCAAATCGTCGGTATATCCACAGTGCAAAAATTGACTGAACTGCAAAACCACCGCCAAAAGAGTCAAGACTGAATAGTGCTGCAAGTTTGAAAATTATTCGACGCGAATCACCGAGTGCAGATTTTGCGCCTGTTGGTTTTGCTTGCGACAAAACTGACATTCGTCGATAGATCAGATAAACAACTACACCAGCAATTGCATAAACAAAAAATGTAATTCTGTATCCGGTTAGATCGGTGAGTTTCTGTTTGCGTGCAAACCACAGTGGCACAGCCGCACACAATGCACCGATTGAGCCGACAAGGGCGCCGCTCAAGTTGTAGAGCGCGAACATTGCCGTGCGTTGGTCATTGGTAACAGAAGCCGAAAGACTTGCTTGTTCAAGAGGCAAGAATGCACTCACATCACCTGCTGAAGGGTTCATCGTTCCGATGATTCCGATAACCAGCAACACCACGAAGCTTGAGACGACGCCAAAAGCAATGCCAGTTGCCACCATCAATACTGCGGCGAGTGCGAGCATTTTGGCTGGCGCAATTCGTTGTCCGTAGATGCCGACAAGAATCGTTGTTAGCGCAGAACCTAAAAGCGATGCAGTCACGACGGCGCCGATCTGTACGCCTGATAATCCGAGCGCAAGTAGGAATCCGGGCAACATCACATAAACCATGCCGTCAACGAATGCTCGTAACGCACGGGTGATGATCAATTTTCGCCCATCAGTCGTCGCACTAGATGGCACTGCAAGCAGTTTTAACATCACTCAATCACGGTAGTTGTTTATCTAACTGCCTTAGTAGTCATCAATAATCAACTAGTGTTTCGTCTTGTGCCACCAGTAAATCTCACGGGGGTGAGCGGCGTAGATCTTGATTCACTGACGATCGGTAACGCCCTTGTTGATGTGTTGGCTACGGTTGATGAAGGGTTTTTGATTCGCGAAAAAATTGTCAAGGGCTCGATGAACTTAGTCGAGATGTCGCGCTCAAAACATTTACATTCGTTGGTTAATTCACGAACCGAAATGAGTGGCGGAAGCGCAGCCAATACTGCTTATGGGCTAGCCAGCCTCGGCGGCAAAGCGGGTTTCATTGGCAAAATTGCGGCTGACCGACTTGGCGAGTCTTTCGCTAATGATCTTGCGAATGTTGGCGTGAAGTTTTTTCCGGGAGTTACGTGTAAAACGCAAGACACGGGCCGATGCTTGATCGTTGTCACGCCAGATGGCAACCGCACGATGAACACATTTCTTGGTGCCGCATCACTTTTAGATGCTGCCGATATTTCACGTGAGGCAGTGCAAAGTGCAGCAGTAGTGATGCTTGAAGGTTATTTGTTTGACCGTGATGCAGCCAAAGAAGCTTTTCGGATAGCGGCAGAATATGCACACGCTGCTGGTCGCAAAGTTGCACTAACACTTTCAGATTCATTTTGCGTTGACCGTCATCGTGCAGACTTTTTGTCATTGGTGAAAAACGATATTGATATTTTATTTTCAAATGAAGATGAGATTAAATCGCTGTATCAAGTTGACTCAATTAATGAAGCACTTCATCAACTGCGCAGTGACTGCGAATTCGCTGCTGTCACACGCAATGAGCACGGCTCGGTAGTGATTGACGGCGATGACGTTGTAATCATCGATGCAGAGCCAGTTGACAGCGTTGTTGACGCGACTGGCGCTGGCGATATGTATGCAGCCGGGTTCTTGTATGGTTTTGTGCGCGGCAAACCAATTGAGCAGTGCGGCAAAATCGGCTCGATCGTCGCCTCAGAAGTTATCTCGCATATGGGCTCAAGACCACTGGTGCCACTAATGACAGTGGTGCCAAAAAACTTACAATAGTGATTTTGTAAGCCTGCTAATTTTCGTCAGCAGGCAAAAATATAAGTTGCAAATCGCCAAGTTTGACAAGTGTTGAAGCAATCCATCCACCGAGTGTGTTGAAGTGCTCATCTAATAATTTGCTCGTGCCATCTTGCAAAGTCTCTTCAGCGAGTTCGTAGTCGCCCGTATACGTAACTTCAATTGCATAATCGATATGTCCGACGGGCTCGGCGGGGTGAGTGATTTCAACTGTGATGCTTTCGCGCTCAAGTTGGCTGGCACTAATCTTCGGGCTTTTTAGTGGAGTGATCTCATCAACAAGTGAAGACTCTGGTTGACCTGCAAGTCGTTGCACTCGAAACACGATTTCCATTTCGATTGCAGGTGACTCGTGAAATATTTCTTCGGTATACCATGCGCGATAATTTGCTTGACTCCAACTTGGCCAAGTAAGAGTGATATGAGCAACAACTCTTGGCGGTCGACCTTCGCCTGGCAACCCATAACTCGTCTCCCAGACGAGATCGCCAAGCAGGACGTCAGATTGAAAGTGCTCGTCGAAGGCCTGGCGCTCAAGGAACGCGTTTGTAAAGGCATCGCGCAGTGCGCTAATGGCATCGCTAAAGACATGGTCCAACATGTGGTTCTTACGCTAACAATGTGCCAAACTAAATGCTCATGAGTCTCGTAATCCTTGAACGCAGCGAGGGGGTTGCAACCCTGACGCTGAATAACCCAGCCGAGCGCAACACGATGACTGCCGAAATGGTCGCTGATATTAAACAAGCGATGGATGAAATTGAAGATGATAAGACTGTCGGCGCAATCATCATTACCGGAGCAGCCCCAGCGTTTTGTGCCGGTGCCAATTTAGGAAATCTCGCCGAGGCAGATGGCGAATCGTTGAGCAAAATTTATGAAGGTTTTTTACGTATCGCGCGAACACCGTTGCCGACGATCGCGGCTGTTAACGGCGCTGCTGTTGGTGCTGGTATGAACCTCGCATTGTGTTGTGATGTGCGCATTGCAGCGCACAGGGCAAAATTTGATACTAGGTTTTTGCAAATTGGTTTGCACCCTGGTGGCGGTCACACTTGGATGTTTCGCAACATTGCTGGGCCACAAGCAACAATGGCTGCAGTTGTGTTCGGCGAAATTCTTGACGGCAACGAAGCGCAACGAATTGGTTTGGTCTACAAGTGTGTGCCTGACGACGAGTTGATGTCAGCAGCAAGAGTGATGGCTATGCGCGCAGCGAGTGCCCCGCGCGAGTTGGCGATCTTGACGAAACGTACGATTCAAGAAATGGCCAACATCGCGACTCACCAGCAAGCAATTGCCAAAGAGCTCGAGCCACAAGTATGGACAACCCGCCAGCCGTGGTTTGCAGAGCGCCTGGCTGCGTTACAGAGCCGAATCAAAAAGTCTTGATAGGTCAGGGCAGTATCCACTAATTAGTTTGCCCAACATTAATAAATGGCAGTTATAAACGGCATTTATAAACGACAGTTATAAATGACAGGCATAAATAGGTGTACTGTGGCGCTCAAGGGGAGCTAGAACATTCAAGTATTTCCAGACATGGGAGGAAAGATGAGTCAGCGACACAGGCGAGTTGAAGCGATTCCGCCGGTTAAACAAGAGTTGCGAGCGCACGCTCACAACGAGCGTCATCGAATTCATTCGGCGTTGCATTTAATAACCGAACAAGTTCAGCATGGTGTTGAGCCAGAAGACATTGATGAGCCTGGTGCTAATTGGAAGCCACTGCATCATCACGACCCAATAATCGCGATAGAAAAGAGCAGAAGTCAGCGCCTTAGGCATTGGAAAACCAAGTCATGGAAGCGCCGTAAGGCTCTGCGTCGAGAGCGCGCACTGCGAGATGGGTATCGTGTACCGTAAATATATTCATGGGAATCGTTTTAGTTGTATGTGATTCTCACCGTCGAAAAGCCGCAATCGCATCTCATTTACTTGATGCCGCAGTTTCAACTCACTTAAGCCATTCACATCCGATTTTGGCAGAACTCAAAGTTGCTGTTTCACAAAAAAATATTATTCCGATTGTTGATAAATCGGTTTCAAAAAACGGCAGGTTATATAGCCCTAAATATAAGCCAACAGAATTAGATATTCCGATTGTGATTGACGCATGGGGTACTGGTGAGATTATTCTGCCGCCGAAAGTCGAAAGCCCATTTGGTGTTAGTTGTTTGCCTTGCATCGTGGCGATATGTGACACATATTTATCACCGATTAACTCAATCGTAGATTTTGAAAATTTTTTCGGTCAGGCAGTTCAAAAATGCAATAGCGATTGCGGTGGATCAGATGAACTTGAATCTAAAGTGACTTGTAGTGACAATCTTGAAATGGCAGACATCTGCACTAAATTTATTTCGTACCTTGGTGGATTTAAGATTTAGGTATTAACCACTGTTGGGTCAGCGCTGATTTGCGATTTTGCCATTCTTCAATTGTGAACGCATAGCGCAGGTGGTCTTCCCAGACGCCGTTTATTTCTAGAAATCTTTCTGACAGTCCTTCAAGGCGAAATGCAAGTTTCTCCATGACTCTTTTGCTATTTGTGTTTCTCGGGATAATACATACTTCGATGCGGTGCAGTTTGAGGTCTTCGAATGCAAATTGCGCCAATGCGACTACACCCTCGGCAACGTATCCATGACCAGCGTGTTTGCGGTCAATCCAGTACCCCACGGTTCCGGTTTGTATTGCACCGCGCACAACGTTGTTTAGATTGACTTCTCCAACCAAAGCATTTTCAATAAATAAGCCAAGCGTGTAAGCAGTACCTGCTTGCCTCTCTCGGTCACGTGCGATGCAACGTCGTTCAAATGCTTGAAGATCTGTGGCTGGATCAGCAATGAAATCTGATCTGCGTGGCTCCCAAACGAGAAGCCATTCACTATTTCTCAGCCTGACTTCACTCCAAGCCTTGTAGTCACTTGCCACAAGAGGTCGCATTGTTATTCGCTGACCCACAAGTCGCAGTGACACTATTGGTGTGCCTGCGGGATGCTGGCTTCGGATAATCGAACTAGCCGAACTGGCAGTAAATCGAGATGTCTCACTCATGATTTTTTATTTCGCAGACTCTCAATGATGCCATCCAGCAAATTGTGCTGGCTGACAATCAATTCAGAAATTTGTAGTCGTCGCATCACTGCTACTAGTACACAACATCCACCCACAATGATCTCGGCTCGGTCACGAGGCAGGCCTGGGTTGAAAACCCTGTCGGCTAACGGTTCTGTTGCAAGGGTCCGAAAAACATCTTCAACTGCGTCACGTCGCAAGCACATTGCGTGCAATTTGCCAGAGTCAAATTGTTTTAGCCCAAGTTCGACAGCCGCCACCGTGACAATGGTTCCGGCAACGCCAATTATTTGATCGGCAGAAGCAAACTCTGGATGCATATGAACTGCATCATCAACGGCATCAGACACGAGTGAAATCGCATTTGTTAATTCTTCGGGACGTGGTGGGTCACGATGCAATTCGCTCTCACTTATTGTGACTGCTCCATATGGAATGCTGACTGCTGTAGTTAACGACTCTGATCCAATCATCAATTCGGTTGAAGCACCACCAATATCTATGACCAAAAATTGCTTTTTAGGCAACTCACTAAATGAAATTGTTGCACCCAGGTAGGCGAGTGCGCCTTCTTGTTCACCCGAAATTAGCTCTGGCGTCAAGCCGCTGGCATCAGTTACTTTTTCAAAAAACTCCGATGTATTTTTAGCCATTCTGCATGCCGCAGTAGCAACAATTCGTTTATCAGTAACCTCGTAATTTTTGATTATCGCTGCATAGTCGGCGATGCACGACACGGTTTGGGCGATTGACTCTGGGCTGAGAAGTCCAGTTTTTGTGAGACCAGCACCCAGTCGTGTTGAGCGCACAATTCGTTCAAGCGTCTCACCAGCATTGTTGGTGATCAACAAATTGGTTGAGTTACTGCCGATATCTATTGCGGCGAATCCAGTATCCATTAACAACGAACCCTAGTGAGAATGCACGCTTGTGTGATACCGCATTATTCAGCCAGACGCTTGGCGACCCAGGCACCCACAACGTCTTGGCCATTCACGAGCCAGTTTGCGTAGTGAGCATGCAAACACTTGATGCCGATTCGTGTGCCAGCAACTCCTCCGTGCGGGCGCGGGCCGATGTGATTTTTTGGTATTTGACTATCACGTTCGAGCGCATAGCTGTTGTGCGTTTGCGCGAGCTCTTCTGGATCTATTTCACTTTCAGCAATATCGATGCAACCCGCCGACTCTAAACGACTGACAAGCAAATGTGGTTCGGCACCGACTAGCCAAAATCGAGTTGGCATCGGCGTGCCATCATAAAGTAGAGGCGAATTTTTTACAACGACTGGGTCTCCGTCGACTGTGCGCAAAACAACTTCAAAGTCACCTTGTGGTCGGCGACCGAGAAGTTCGGTAACTCGAGCTATGTCTTGTTCTGTTGCGCCAGACATGTTTAATTGCCACCAAATATTTTGCGAAGAGTGTCAAGATCTGAAATCGTGTCGACATCTTGCGCCGAGCCCCGACAAGCAATTTCTTCGATTAAATCTCGATGCGATTTAAAAAGCATCCGGGCACCATCGTCACCAGTCTCTGGCAGTAATTGCCAAAGTTCTGCGTGCAGCCGAACTGGATTGCCACGTATTGCGTTGTATGTAGCAACAGCGATTGGAGAATTTGATGCGGCAACTTGTTGCCACGCTGTCGCAGGAATCGCAGGCTGATCAGCAAGACCAACTACAACTGCTTGTGCGCCAAGATCTCTTGCAACTTTTATTCCGCACTGCAAAGAACTTGCTAGCCCAGATTGCCAGAGTGAATTCTGAACAATTTGTATCGTCTCACTATTTTCTAAATCTGCAATATTCAGCGAAGTACTTAAATCAACTGCTCCAGTTACTACGACTACATTTTGAAATTCGGCTTCAAGTAAATGCTGCAAAGACCATGAACAAACAGCACGACCAGCGATCAGTGCGGTTAATTTATGTTCGGTTCCGGCGAATCGAGTGCCACCACCTGCCGCAAGCAATATTGCAACTGTTTGCGAATTGGCGCTCACCAATACGCCTTCGCGATTTTGTTATTTGCGTGTTGATCGACCACTACCCAATAAATTACCTGGGGTGATCTTGAGCACGACGCATAATCGCGTAATCGTGTCGAGTGTTGGAGAAAAGTGCCCATTTTCGATGCGGTTAATTGTTTTTCTGTCAATGCCAGCAAGTTTTGCGAGTTCGTCCTGACTGAACTCTGCTTTAATTCTTTGTTTACGCAATTGATCTGCGACAACTTCTTGCTGGAGTGAACTTTTGACTTTGAGTGTTCGTTGGGAGATAACCATTATGTTGCGGTCCTTTTATGGTATTCGGCGGGAAATTACGCCTAAACCTTACAGGCTCTACTAATTATTGACGAGTCGCCAAGCAAAATAGTTACAATTTGGTTACAGATTCGCCAGTACACTGCAACACGCTTGTTGTATGGTCATGAGATCAGTAATTCAATCAATAAGCAGTAACTAAAGCAGAAGGCGCGAACTGGGTTCTCCGGGCGGAGGGTCGTTTAACAGTCGAAAGCCTGCCAACTTTGGCGGGTCCGAAAGGACAATCAAAAACATGACACATCGAGTTTCGTATTATCCAAAATCACTTAAAGTGCTGATTCGAGCCTGTTTACTGGCTTGTTTCATTTCGTCAGGCCTTGTCAGCGTGCCCGTTTTGTTGCCTGTGCAATATGTCTCAGCCAAACCAATGCCCGCCATTGAATCGGCGTGGGTGGCAATCCAGGCTCGGCTTGCTTTAGAGGCACTTGACAATGCGCAAGATGTCAGCGCAATCGAACAACGCGATGTTGCGTCACGATGGGTACAAAATATCTCGTTAATAATTGCTGAGCATTTAGAGATCAGCAGCAAAGCCTTAGAGCAATCTTGGCAGCAGTCAAGTGTTGATCGACAAAAAGTTCTGTTTGCTGCATTGACACAACTTGGCGTGCCTTATAAAACAAATGCAGATCAACCAGGCAGAGCACTTGATTGCTCGGCGCTCACCAAGTTCGCTTGGCAAAGTGCGGGCATATTTATGCCCCGCGGTTCGTTGCAACAATTCGCATTCGGCGAACGTATAAAAAGCAGCGAAGTGCAACTTGGTGACCTGGCTTGGTACCCAGGCCATATTTCAATATCACTCGGTCTTGAAAATATTGTGATTCAAGCACCGATGAATGGTCGCAATGTTGAAGTTCACAAAATTGGCGAAACTCGTGTTGACTGGGTGCGCTGGGTTGACCCCACGCAATAAATTATCTATGAATTGGGCCGTTGCTTTTTGCAAGTGACGGAACATCTCGTCCAACTCTTTTGCCGATAATCTCAGCGCAAATCGAAATCGCTGTCTCTTCAGGAGTGCGCGAACCGATATCAAGACCAATAGGCGACATCAAGCGATCAAGATCTTTTGATTTTGTGATGCCAACTTCGGTCAAACGCTCAAGTCGTTTGGCGTGAGTTTTGCGGCTGCCCATAACCCCGATGTAGCCAACATTTGTGGCGAGTGACCCTTGAATTGCTGGCACATCAAATTTTGGATCGTGAGTCAGAATGCAAACTGCATCACGAGGCCCGAGGTCTGCACCGCGTGCAGTTAGAACTGGCTCTGGCCAAGTTACAAGAACTTCATCAGCCATCGGAAACCTTCGTTTTGTTGCAAAAACTTCACGGGCATCGCAGACCACAACGTAGTAACCCAGAACTTTTGCGACTCTTGCCAATGCAGCCGTGAAGTCAACGGCTCCAAAAATAATCATTTGTGGTGGTGGAGAAAACGATTCGACAAATACTCGAACTGTTGGCGTGTCACGCAGATCTTCTGGCGTGACTTGGCCTGATGGTCCGTAATTGCGCACACTCGTGCGACCAGCTTCTAGTTCGCCGAGTGCATCACGCGCAGCGACGCGATCTAATTCTGAGTCACCGAGTGTGCCAAGACTATTTAGGTTTGGCGATGCCAATAATGTTGCGCCAACATTTGGACCATCAATAACTGTTAAAAGCACAACCGGTTTATTGCTGCGAATTCGTTCAGCAAGAGTTGAATAAATCATCGTTACTCAATCACCAAGTGAGTGGCTGAATGAATAAATGCACTGTTCCGCCACAAGTTAATCCAACAGCGAAGGCTTCGTCATCTGAGTAACCAAATTTTACGAGTCGACCTGGGCTATTGCTCGCTAAAATTTCAAGCGCTTCGGCGACTACTGCGCCTTCTACACATCCTCCTGAAACAGATCCGCTAACTTCGCCGTCTTGGTTCACGGCCATTGCTGCGCCAGGGTCGCGCGGACCAGAACCTTCGATATCTACAACTCGGGCGACAGCAATACGTTTATTTTGTGAACGCCAGTGATCGATGTCGGCGAGAATTTCACGCACTTGCAACCACCTTTCGAATTTCATTTGAGTTTCGTGAGATTACTTCTGTTAAATGTTGCAAAGCCTCGAGAGAATGTCCTTCAACGAAGTCATCAATGTATGGCAATGCTGCAGCCATGCCACGAGCCAGTGGTGCATAGCCAGGGCTTACCTTTAATGGGTTTACCCAAATCACGCGGTATGCAACTCGGTTAAGTCGTTGCATCTGTTCGGCTAATACTTCTGGGTCACCACGATCCCAACCATCCGAGAGCACAACAAAAATTGACCCACGAGCCATTCCGCCAACGCCCCATTTGTCGTTGAAGGTTCGCAGGCATTCACCGAGTCGTGTGCCACCACTCCAGTCTGAAACTTGCGCCGAAGTTTGTGACAATGCTTTATCTGGGTCTCGACTTGTAAGTTCTTTCGTTATCCGAGTCAAGCGAGTACCAAATGTAAATGCTTCAACTCGTTGACGACCCACGACAGCAGCGTGCATAAATCTTAACAAGGCACGTGCGTAAGGTTCCATTGAGCCAGAAATATCTAGAAGCACTACTAAGCGACGTAAACGAGTGCTTGGCTCACGCCAATATCGCTCAATTGGTTCGCCGTCGTGTTGCAGAGATGCGCGCATTGTGCGACGAATATCATGTCTCGCGCCGTGACGATTTGTTTTAATTAATCGCAGCGACTTCTTTGGTGGTCCTGCTAGTCGCAGACTTGACATAAATTGTTCTGCCTCGCGAAGTTCTGCAGGGTTATATTCGGCAAAATCTTTTTCACGCAAAGTCTCGACGCTCGAAAAACGCAGCATGATTGTATTTTCGTCATCAACTGGCTCACCAGCAGTGTCGTCAGCGCTTGCATTTTCGTCGTCAATCAGCAATGTCATTGAGACGAGTTCTCGTTGCGAAATATTGGTGTCAATCGCGATTCGCTGATCCCAAAAAACCGCAAAAGCACGATCAAAAATCGGAGTATCTTCGTGACGGCGAATCAATGTCGCATGTGCCGCCCAATAAACATCGTTACGGTCTTCAAGCCCAAGTTGACCAAGCGCGTTGACAAAAATAATTACCGAATCAAGTGGAACATCTAGACCCGCACCACGCAAGATACGGGCGAATGCCACCGCGATTTTATGGGCTGAAGACTCAGTTTTTGTCATTAGTTGTTCAGTAAGCCTCGCTCGAAAGCTTGCTTAACAAGATCAGCAACTCCGTTATCGCGCACACGCTCGTGATCTTCGCGATATTTGAGCACGGTACCCAATGTGGCTTCAACCATTGATTCGTCGAGTTCGCGTACGCCGAGTCGACCTAGGGCAGTAGCCCAATCAATTGTTTCTGCAACGCCAGGCGGCTTGTACAACTGCATCTTGCGCAAAGTTTCAACTGCACCAGCAACTTGTCGAGCGAGTGTTTCGGCAACTTGTGGCACGCGACGGCGCACAATTTCGACTTCGCGCTCAAAATCGGGGTGCTCAACCCAGTGATACAAACAACGGCGCTTAAGAGCATCGTGCACATCGCGCGTGCGATTTGAAGTTAAAACAACTAATGGTGGAGTAGTTGCCTTATATGTACCAAGTTCAGGGATCGTGATCTGAAAATCTGAAAGCACTTCTAATAAATATGCTTCAAATTCATCATCTGCACGATCAATTTCGTCAATCAACAAAACCGGAGAAGTGCCGTCGTGCTGATCAATTGCGCGCAATAGTGCACGGCGAATTAAAAATTTTTCGCTGTACAACTGATTTTCAAGTTTGTCGGCACCAAGTATTGTTGCTTCTCCAGTAGCTTCGACAGTTCGCAGATGCAACAACTGGCGCGAATAATCCCAGTCGTACATCGCTTGAGCGGCATCGATACCTTCGTAGCACTGCAAACGAATTAATTCGCTGTTGCGAATCGTTGCTAATACTTTCGCCAGTTCAGTTTTGCCGACACCGGCTTCACCTTCAAGCAACAATGGCCGGTTGAGCGACATCGCCAGAAAAACTGCGGTTGCCAGACCATCGCTGGCAAGGTAATTGTTTGCGTCTAGTGCGCTACGAACTTCGGCGACGGTCTGCAAACTCATCTCGTCAGGCTAGAGCGCAAATCCTGATAGCAAGTAATTCAGATAGCAAGCAATTCTGGTATCACGAGTCAAAACCCAAGCCGAGGCGGTCTAGTAAACGAAGCCATAGGTTGCGTTTGCCGGTGCGGTCTTCGTAGTCAAGTGACCATCGTGTGGCCTGAATGCCAAAAAATCGAAATGGTTCAGGCGGAAACGCCCGTGGTTTGGATTGCACAAACTCTGTTTGTGTTGCGCGGGTTTTATTGCCAGCCAGTAGGTCGAGCATTACTTCGCCACCGAATCTTGATGCGGCAACTCCGAGACCCGTATAGCCAAGTGCATATGCAACACGATTGTCAAAGTGTGTTCCCCAGAACACGCTGTAGCGGGCACAAGTGTCGATTGGTGCACCCCACATGTGCGAAAACTTCACACCTTCAAGCTGAGGAAAAGTCGTAAAGAACTGACTCGACAACATTGCCCAAGTTTCTGGGCGTGACTCAAGTTGTTTATCCATCTGCCCACCGAAATAATAAATCGCGTCGTATCCGCCCCATAAAATTCTGTTATCGGCGGTCAATCTAAAATAGTGAAATTGATTTGAAACATCGGCAAGACCTTGACGATTCTTCCAGCCGATGCTTACAAGTTGATCTTTGGTCAATGGTTCTGTGACTAGGCAATAGTCGTAGACGGGCGCAATGTATTTATTCATTTGACGCAATAGAGGTTTAAAAGTATTTGTTGCCAAAGCAACGTTGCGTGCTCGAATTTTTGCAAGTGCAGTTTTGATTTCGATGCCAGATTTGTTTTTGTTGATATCTGTGGCGAGAGTATCCTCATAAATTCGCACGCCAAGAGTTTGTGCGACGCGCTTTAATCCCCACGCTAAACGTGCTGGGTCGACAAGCGCTGACGAATCTTTGGTCCACAAGCCGCCCGTAAACACGGGTGAGTGCACTTGGGCGTTCATCGCTTCTCGATCTAGCCATTCAACGTCGTGTCCGAGATCACGCAATTGCAAAAAGTCTTCTTTCAATTCATCGGTGTAATTTTCTGGATGCCAACTGCTGGCGACTTCGATCACACCGTTTCGCTCAAAATCGCAGTCAATGCTGTATTCGCGAATTACTTTTTCAATCTCGATGATGTTGTCACGACCAAGTTGTTCAAGAATCGCAACTTCATTCGGAAACCGTTCTTGAGCGTTGGCGATGCCATGCGTCAGCGAATAGTCCATGAATCCACCGTTGCGACTGCTCGCACCAGAGCCGATTTCGTGAGACTCAATGAGCACTACATCACGATTCGCATCACGTTGTTTGGCAATGATTGCCGTCCACAGGCCAGTGAAACCGCCACCGACCACGCACAAATCGCAGTCTTCATTGTGAACTGCAGTTGGGTTCGAGTCGGGCTCGTCGACATCATCTAACCAATACGGAAACGTATCCGCATCGGCTATTGCATCAAGGTAACGCTTACTCGACCGCGGCGGGTTTGCCGATCGGCCCATTGGGTCTCACCACCTAACATGCCAATTATAAGCGTTAAGAACTAATCTAAATGTTTATGGATCTTGAAATTGCCGGGCGAACGGCTGCGGTGGCTGGTGGTTCGGCTGGTCTTGGTTTTGCCACGGCACAAGCACTTGCCAATAATGGCGTGAAGGTAATCATCTGTGGTCGTGACGCCAAACGCGCCAAAGATGCTGCGACAAAAATCGGTAAATCGTGCATCAGTGTCGTGTGCGATGTTTCGAGTGTTGCTGGTGGCGAAAGTTTTATTGAGCAAGCAACATCTGCACTTGGGCATCTAGACATTGTTGTTTTGAATAGTGGCGGCCCGTCTGCCGGAAACTTTGCGAGCACAAGCGTCGAAAGTTATGAGACTGCACTGCAAAACGGTTTGATGTCAATGATCTCGATGACGAAACTAGTTGTGCCCGAAATGCAAGTGCGAAAATGGGGACGAGTTGTAGCGATTACTTCAATTGCGGTTCGCCAGCCAATAGCAAATCTGATTTTGTCAAATACGGTGCGAGCCGGATTAACTGGTTTTCTAAAAACAGTTGCCCGTGAAGTTGCTGGAGACTGCATAACTGTAAATACGGTTCAACCTGGCACTCATGCCACTGATCGAATTGTGCAACTTTATGGTTCATCACCAGATGCTAAAGCGTTGGATATTCCTGCTGGAGTAATTGGTGATCCAAAAGATTTTGGCAACGTCGTTGCTTTTTTATGTAGTGAGTCGGCGAAATTTATTACTGGCGCCAATTTGCAAGTTGATGGTGGCCAATATTCGGGTCTGATCTGATGCTGCAACATGTTGTAACGATCACTTGGAACGATCAAGTGCCAGCAAATTATCACGAGATAATCGACAAAGTATTGCAAGACATGGCTAGGCAGATACCCACAGTTCGAAGTTACCGATGTGGCCCAGACTTGCAAGTTTCAGCCTCAACAAATGCCAATTATTTAATTGCAGCAACTTTTGATGATGTTGCAGGTTGGCGTATTTACGACGAGAACTCTCTACATAATGAGATTCGTGCGAAATATTTTAAGCCGTTTATTGCCATTCGTACTGCCTCACAAATTAGTTACTAGTTACTAGTTTTTTGCGTTCGTAAACTGTGGCGAAGTAACTAACTGCAGCAACAAAAATCCAGCCTAATAAAATATCGGTTACATAATGTTCACCGAAATACACGAGCGTGAAAGCCATTGACAGCGGCAAAATCAATGAAACAACACGCAACCACTTCGGCATTACACCAAACAAGAACACAACAACCAGAAGCGAAAATGCAGCATGAAGTGATGGCAAGGCGGCAACTGGATTCGTTATATCTTTGCCCCGATCAAATACTTTAGAGACAGTTGAAAGCCCCATACTGCGCCAACCACGCGCGGTGATTCGCGCGATGTTGCCCATATAACCGTCACGTGCTGCCATCCACGGGGGTGCGACAGGAAACAAAATGTATGTCATCACACCCGAACCAAGCAACAGTGCAAATCGCCGCATATAGCGTGCCCATTGGCGGCGATTACGCAACCATAAGATCACTGCGAGCGCGACCGGAAACACAAAATGCGTCATGTAAACAACCGCAAGTGGCAGTTCGTACCACGAGACCTTGCTTGAGACATTGAAATGACTTTGAACCCAGACGTTGGGATCATTGCCTAAAAATAGCCATCGATCTATGTCACGAATTGCAGTCATGTGAACTCGAGTACCTAGTTGGTCGGCAATGCCACGGCTGTATTCGTATGCGAAGAGCAGCACAACCAAAATTGCCCAGTCGCGAACCATTTCATATTGTTGCTGCAACGACTTGCCAAAGTTTCCACAAATGAGTGCGCCCAACAACCATGACACGACCGCGATGCGATCGACTGGAAGCCCGAATTGTTTAGCGGACCACAGAAAAACTATGCAGTAGACGAAAACTAATATTGGCCTAAAACGAATTAGACGTAAATTTTTTATTTTGAAGCAGCCTCAAGTGCACGACGAACGAGTACCGATGCTAAATGCTTGCGATATTCGGTAGAAGCGTTCAGATCGCTTTGGGGCTCTGCTTCATTAGATGCCATTGCGGCAGCGTCACTAATTGATGCACCTTTGGCTATTGCGTTTGCGACGCTCGTTGCCAAAATTGGTGTTGAACCCATATTCACGAGTGCGACTCCTGCTTCACCTTTTCGACGCCACGCAGCCACACCGACGATTGCCCAATCTTGTGCTCGACGATTGAACTTTTGAAAACTCCACCCGGCGCCTTGCATCTTTGGCACACGAATTTCAATGAGCATTTCATCGGCGGCAAGATCGCTTTCGAGAAAACCTTTGTAGAAATTTGCAGCAGCGATTTCGCGCTTACCTTTTGGTCCTTGCACGACATATGTCGCGCCGAGTGCAAGCGTTGTTGCTGGCAAATCACTCGCTGGGTCAGCGTGAGCAATTGAACCGCCGATTGTGCCACGGTGGCGAACTTGTGCATCACCAACATGACTGGCCGCATGTGCAAGCAACGGTGCATGCTCATGCAAAACTTTGGATGTTTCGACATCCATGTGTCGTGTAAGCGCACCAATCGCAATATGGTTACCCGCATCTTTGATATACGAGAGATCCTTGACTCGACCGATATCGATCAACATTGCAGGCTGAGCAAGACGCAGTTTCATCAGCGGCAACAAACTGTGTCCACCTGCAAGAAACTTGGCGTCACTGCCGTATTGGTTGATTAGCGATATCGCTTCATCTGCTGATGAAGCGCGCTTATAGTCGAATGCTGCAGGAATCATTTCTTACCTCCACGAGTTGCTTCATTAATTGTTTTCCATACTGTTTGTGGCGACGCTGGCATCGCCATAGTTGTTACGCCAAGGCCCGAAAGCGCATCAATAATCGCGGTCATCACAGTTGGTGCTGCACCGATCGTGCCCGCCTCGCCGATGCCTTTAACGCCAAGTTGATTTGTTGGTGATGGTGTAATCGTGTGACCCGTCGTAATTGGCGGCACGTCGCATGCAGCAGGCACGAGATACTCGGCCAGCGTCGATGTCTTCAGGTTGCCGTCACTGTCGTAGACGGCTTCTTCAAATAGTGCTTGAGCAATACCTTGAACCACTCCGCCGTGCACCTGACCTTCAACAATCAACGGATTTATTTGATTGCCGCAATCGTCAACCGCGATGTATTTAAGAATCTTGACCGCACCTGTTTCTGTGTCGACTTCAACTACGCACATGTGCGTGCCAAATGGCCACGAGAAGTTTGGTGGGTCGTATGAAACTTGCGCTTCAAGGTTTGGTTCGCATCCATCTGGCAAGTTGTGTGCGGTGAATGCACCAAATGCAATTGCTGCCAGCGGCAGAGCGCGATCTGGTGAACCCTTGACGCTGAATGTGCCGTTTACGAATTGCAAATCGTCAGCAGAGCACTCAAGTTGGTGGGCTGCAATCAGTTTTGCTTTTTCAATCACCTTGTCGCAGGCGAGTGCGATTGCAACGCCACCCACAGGCAAGCTTCGCGAACCGTATGTGTCAAGACCCAGTGCAGAAATCGCCGTGTCGCTGTGCAACACGTCCACATCTTCAGGGGCAACACCCAGTTTTTCTGCGGCGATCATTGCCCACGAAGTTTCGTGTCCTTGACCGTGTGGAGATGTGCCCGTTATAACTTGAACTTTGTTCGTTGGCAACACACGCACAGTTGCGGCTTCCCAGCCACCCGCTGAGTAGTTAAGCGAAGCCAGAACTCGCGAAGGTGCGAGACCGCACATTTCAAAATATGAACTCATGCCAACACCAAGCAATTTTGTGGCGCCAGGCACGTTTTGCTTTTTCTGTTGCGCACGAACACCCGCTAGGTCGGTCATCTTTGCTGCTTTTTCGGCAGCAAGTAAGTGATCACCTGAGTCGTATGTCAGGCCACTGAATGCCGTATACGGAAACTGTTCTTTTTTGATGTAGTTGCGTTTGCGCAATTCAAACGAATCGATTTTCATCGCGCGCGCGAGAGCCTCTATCGCCATTTCGATTGCGTATGTGGCTTCTGGTCGGCCAGCGCCACGATAAGCATCAGTTGGTGTCAAGTTCGTAAACACCGAAGTGCAACTGAAGTCGTAAGCCTTTGGGATGTCATAAACGCCGGCATACAAAAACGCACCAAGTAGTGGCACACCTGGTGTGACGAGTTGCAAATATGCACCCATGTCGCCGATAATCCGTACGCGAACTGCCGTGATTTTGCCGTTCTCATCTGCGGCTAATTCAACGTGCTGAATTTGTCCACGACCTTGAATCGTCGCCTGCGTATTTTCAGTTCGCTCTTCAACCCAACGCACTGGGGCATTGTGTTTGCGGGCGAGCGCCATGCACAACAATTCTTCGGCGTAGACATCAAGTTTTGAACCAAAGCCACCACCCACACTTGGTGCGACAACGCGTACCTGCTGCTCAGGAATACCAAGCGTGAGCGCAGTCATCACTTTTAAGATGTGTGGAATTTGTGTGGATGAATAAAGAGTGATATCTCCGCCAAATGGCTGTGGCACTGCAACGATTGCACGTGGCTCCATCGCCATGGGGATCAATCTTTGCTGAACATATCGCTCTTTGACTTTGTATTTGGCTTTTTTGAATGCTTCTTCTACACAACCAGGAGTTTCTTCTACTAATAGTGGCCAGGTGTAACTCTTGTTGGTGCCGAGATCTGTGTGAATAATATTCTTATCGCTCAGCGAGTCTTCAAGATCAACGACAACCTTGAGCGGTTCGTATTGCACGTCAATTGCGTCGAGTGCATCACGCGAAGCAACTTCGTTCATGGCCAGCACAGCAGCCACTCCGTCACCGACATAACAAACTTTGTCGATTGCAAGTGGATAATGAGCGGGGTTCTTCATGTCAGTGGTCACCGGCCATGCGCAAGGCATTGGTGCAGCCCATGATGTTTGTAAATCTTTGCCCGTGTAAATAGCAACAACACCAGCAATTTTTAATGCCGCAGCAACATTTATTGATTTAATTTTTGCGTGCGCATATGGTGAACGCAAAACTGACAAGTGCAGTGCGCCCGGAATATTTAAGTCGTTTGTGAACTTCGCTTCGCCAGTTAGTAGTGGGGGATCTTCACGACGCAACAACCTTGTGCCGATGATTGTGGTTGGCTTGTTCTCTGTGATTGTCATAACCGACCCCTTTACTTTGCGCTCGCGGCAGCGAGCACTGATTTAACAATGTTGTGATAACCGGTGCAACGACAAAGGTTGCCTTCTAGACCCATACGAACTTCTTCTTCAGTTGGTTTTGGGTTTTCGTTTAGCAAACCAATTGCTGCCATCACCATTCCAGGTGTGCAATAGCCACACTGCAGACCGTGGTTCTCCATGAATGCTGTTTGCATTGGATGCATCACACCATCTTTGGCTAAGCCTTCAATTGTTGTGACGTTTGATCCGTCGGCTTGCACCGCGAGCATGGTGCAACTCTTGACTGCTTCACCATCAAGATGAATTGTGCAAGCGCCACAACTTGAAGTATCGCAACCGACATTTGTGCCTGTGAGCCCAAGTGATTCGCGAATGTAATGCACCAGCAAAGTTCTTGGCTCAACATCGCCATCTTGTTTTTTGCCGTTAACCGTGATTGAAACCTTCATCATCAGCCCCCAAATTCGGTTCAACAATATTGCCGAACGATTACCCGTGGCTAATCATGCCCCGAACGGGCACGAGCATACAAATTATGCTAGTTATCTATATTCTTTAGGCTCTGTAAGGCAAAAATAAGACTCAGAACGCTGAGTACACCGATAGCCAACAAACCACCATAGGCATTTGACCAGCTCATATATCCCGGATCAGTCTGGTTTACCCAGCCTGATCGAGATAGGCGAAAAATATTTGTGATCGGGTTAAGTCGGGCGACAGTGTGCAACCACCCGGTCATCACGTTTAAAGGCACTTGTGCAGTTGACATAAACATCGTTAAAAAAATTGAAAGTTGCATGATCGCAGCGCCACGCATGTCTTGAAACCGATAGCCGAGACCCAGCCCCCAACCTGCACCGATTGTTGAGATACCAAGTGCAGCAGCAAGTGAACAGACATAACTCAGCAAGCCAGCAGTTGGTCTTGCACCAAGTAAAAAGCCTGCAATAAAAACAACGACTGAAACTAGAGTCACGCGAATCCATGTTGCAAGTACAGGACCAACAATTAGTGAGACGCGCGATGTCGGCGACATTCGCAAGCGATCATAGAAACCGTTTTCTAAATCACGGATTAACGAGAAGCCCAGACCGACTCCGCTAAAAGCAGAACCCATTGCTAGCCCGAGTGGCATAAACCAGTTCACTGATCTGTCAGTTGGAAAGTTTGGCAGTTTCGTCAGTGCAAAGAATGTGCCGGAGAACGAAACCATATTAAAAATCGGCATCGCCAATGTTGGAAAGAATGCCGAAGGTAGTCGCCGAGTATTAATTAAACTTCGCTTGATTAGTTCACCAGCACTTCGCATCGTTGTTGTGTGCAGATCTTTTTCGCTAATCATCGTGTGTGT
>Ga0208942_1000230_pt1 | contig 24768 bp, 29 predicted proteins | sample GreLakmeSU08MSRF_FD_187704 | JGI IMG/M metagenome (GOLD analysis project Ga0208942, IMG submission 187704) | Freshwater lentic microbial communities from great Laurentian Lakes, MI, USA - Great Lakes metaG SU08MSRF (SPAdes) | ecosystem: Environmental > Aquatic > Freshwater > Lake | place: Great... | reverse complement strand
GTCAGCACGGTCAGCCATCCATTCATTGCGTACAAAGTTGGAGTGCTTACCATCAGCATATATGCTTGTGCCACATACATAGTGGACACCACCTGATCTGTGTGCATAACCAGCAAGCTCTTGAAATGCATTCATACGATCAACTTTAAGCTGCGAATTCTTGCCCCAGTAATGGGCAGAGTATCCCTTGTTAGGTATTGCCGCAATAAGTGTTACTCCAAGGCTCATAGCTGCACGTGCAAGAGCTTCGTCAAAGCCTTCTGCCATTCCGCTGATAACAACTAGGTTATTACCATGCTTTGCTTTTGCCTGTGTAAGCAAGTCAATGAGGTATTCTTGTACCTTGTTCATCTTGCCTTCATCCAGAATAAGAGACCTTGATCCAGTCCCTGCGATTACGAACTTGCCATCAAGTAGTGGCATGTCTGATGTTTTCATTACTTGCTCCTTTGGTTGTGGTTGTGGTTTCATTATTTTTCCCTCCTCAGGGTTGTTAGCCAAGTGAATAAGAACGTCCCCATGGCATGGTTGTGGTGCGCAATAACACACCAGACTTTTACCTTTAAGTTCATGCAACTGAGCAAGAAGTTCAGGTTTTCCAATAATATATTCTTTATACTTAGCAATTACGTCGGTTCGTGAGTTATCTTTATCAATAACAAATGGGTTACCCCACTTGCTACCTCGACCAATGTATACAGCATCTGATGGTGCAGTTTTTGCATGCTTATTATGTACTTTTGGTTGTGGTTGTGTTGACATTTCTACTACCTCCTTGTTGTTGTTTGTTTTTACTCCACCGTTATTGTTACTTGGAGTATTTGGTTTTGTTGGCTTAGCTCCATTGCCATCGTCCATTGGTCCCTCCTGCTCATCTCCATCATAATTACCAGTAAGTCCGTAAAACTTGAGGGCAGCTTCGTTAGCCTTAACCCTTTCCCTGCTGAAGCCATCAATACGCAGACCATCAAGGGTGCGAACACGAGAAAGTGCAACATATGTTTGACCTGTAGCAAAGGCGTCGCTAACATCAACAATTGCCTTGTCGAGAGTCATACCCTGAGCCTTGTGAATTGTAACAGCCCAAGCCGCTTTGATAGGTAGTTGCCAACGACTGTACTGATCGCCTTGACTAAAGTCAGCATACCAAACAACTTTTTCTTCATTAGTGCGACTCCAACGTACTACAGGTAGTTCAATTGTATCATCTGCTTGTATGTCCACACCAGTTTTTGCTGACAATTCAAATGCATGTTCTGCACTAAGCCTTACTTTGACAAAGCGCTCAACAATTCCAGTATCACCATTGACATATGTTGTCTTTTTGGCCGTATTGCCAACGATGTTTCCTGTCCCGAACATGAGAGCACTGTTTTTGAGCAGAATAACCAAAGTGCCTACCCTCAACTTAAGTTCGCCTAGAGCCAAACAATTCTTATTCCAATATTCTGGAGAAGTATCTTTGACATACCTTCTAATCTGATTGTCCCACTTATCTGGGTTAATATCATTAGCCTTATAAACATACTCTGGTTCAGGAAGCTTAGATAGCTTTTCGTCATTTATGCTATTCACTTTCTCATTTTTGGCATAGAACCGTGGCACGTTGCTGTCGTCCATCTCCCTGGCTTTGCATTCTTCAACAATTGCATTCATCCAAGGTTGCCAAATACCCAAACGAATGTTGTTCAAGAAGGTTCCAAACAGAAGATCTTTCTGACGAACAATCTTAGTCAATTGAACAGTATGAATCAAAGCACTATGCCAAGCCCTTTCGGAATCAAAGGCGTAAGCTGACTTACCAGCTGGTATCCGCATTGGACTATTGTCACTGACAACAGGCTCCAACTGCAAGAAGTCTCCCACGAAGATCATCCGAATACCACCGTAGAGCTCTCCTTTCTTAGGGCCATATGTTTTGAGTTGGTGCTCTAAACGAATGAGGTCTATGATGTTGAGCATCGACACCTCATCTATTACAATGACATCAGTGTTGGCAATTTGTTTTCGTACTGCTTTTGTCTTTTCTCCATCGCCAGACAGAGCACCCCGTGTCTTCTCTAAGATTTTATCAAGTGTTAACGGATCTTTTGAGTTCTTGAATAGGGGTATGATCCTGAATGCAGAGTGCACTGTCTTGCCGTTAATAGCAGTTGCCGATACTGCTGTGGTTGAGCATACTGTAACCCTCTTGTTTTGGCGCTCAAGAGCCTCAACTGCATGGTTGATGACAAATGACTTGCCAGTTCCAGCGTTGCCCGTAACAAGGACGTTGCCGATGCCATTGACAATCAAGTCAAAAGCTTCTTGTTGCTCTTTGTTAAACACAATTTCCTCCTTTGGTTGTGGTTGGTTGATATTCATTGTCTCCACCTTTCCTGGTGTTGGGTTGATGATTTTGTTAATCCAGTCCAAGGCAGACTGTTCGCTTGTAACATTGTCTGCTTTTTGTGGGTACTTAACATATTGCAGGTTGACGACAGCAAAGAATGTTCCCCTCTCTTTGCTGTACTTCAAGCCATAGGTATCACCGTTCGGAGCGGTAATAGTTCGGATAACTGGTATTTTAGCCATTATTTTTCTCCTTTTTTGTTGTTGTTGTTTACTGTTATTCTTCTTCGTATACCGATGTCAAGTCACCGATCAGTACAAAAGCTTGGACCAACCAGAACCGAATGACTTCGTCGTCCTCTTTACTGAGAACATCATTATTTTTGCCCCTCAGTTGTACGATATCCCATTTATCGTCGCCACCAGGCCTTGCTACGACTTGAGCATGTCCAACCCAATTATTGGTTTTTGTATTCATGAATCCAACAATTATGTTTGGATAATCGCCTTTACCGTTAACAAGTTCGGCGTAACTGCCAATGCAATTATTTTGAGTTGATCCCCATACAACCAAATCAAGATTCTTCTCTGGAAGAACAGATATAATATCATCTGTAACCCGACAATTACGAAGAGCTATTGTTTGCTCTTTTCTGTAGCTGAGTTTCTTTTCTGGATATTGTATTCTTGCATGTTCAAGGGTAATCATGTCATGAGTTTCTTTTATCCCGCCCTTAAATGCCTTAACATTCTTCCACAAAGCACGTTGTCCACTAGCGGTAGCATGCTTGCAAATAGTCTCAAGCATTCTTCCACCATCTTTGCAGAACTGCCAGGCATCTTGGGAAAAGAGGTAGAGCGGTTCCTTGCGTTCACTTTCACCATCGTGGTCTCGCTCCCACAATAGAAACTCCGTCGTAGTAGCAGCCCTGTTAATTGCTGTTAACAAGTCGTTCTGGATCTTGCTATGGTTAAAGTATTTGAGAAAATACTGTACGTGTTTTGCTTGAACAGCCGTCATTTGTGGCTCAAAGCTGTCCGTTCTAAAGACTGGCTTTGAACCATAATCAAGAAGCTTAATCTTGTCAAAGAATGAAGTTGGAAACGATTTAGCCATTCGGACTATATCAGACGCAGCAACCAAAGTAGCAAAGCTCCTGATCTGACCAATTCCACCAAAAGCGTTCTTGCTCAATCCTTGTTGACCCTTTTTCCCATAGAGCTTATTCAATAGATCTCTAGGGTTTGTGCCTCCAACGAATCTATGCAGTAGCGGTTGATCGAGATCATAAGGTCCATGTCGATAGCGCTCATCAACAACTAATGATCTTTCCATTCTTGCCAGGATTGGTATAAAGTCTTGAGGAGAATATATTTTCTCAAGTTCCCTATATACTTGCACTAGTATCTGAGTGCAAGCAGCAAAATCTTGACCAAAGTAACTATAAACATCACCATGTGTCTTAACTTTCCATGCTGGCTTATTATTATTAAACCACAGGAACTGTATGCCAGAATCACTCTTGTTTACAGTTAACCTAGGCTTAATGTCTTTGACAAATGGCTTTGATCCAGCATACTTTGTAGAATCATAAACATACTTTGGATACATCATCAGAGTAAAATATACTACTGATCCACTTTTGCCTTCTGCTTTCGGATAGATTGTTGCGAGTATACCACGGTAATCTCCAGGGAAGGTTTCCGCTATGTGGCACCGACCCTTTGAATCCCATCGTACCTCCTTGAATTCCACACGTTGCTCTACAGCATCGTATAGATTTGTTCTTACTTCGGCGTACACCGTAGTACCTTTTCTTACACGATGTATCTTCCTCTTAATTTTCTTTTGCAGAGTTTTCTTAATCACCGTAACCCTCTCTTTCTTGTTCATGAGCGCCTGTGCAACACTGCGCCCTTTTTTGGATAGTACTTTCATGATATTTCTCCTTTGTTGTTGTTGTTGTTATTTTCCATCGCAACCACATTCTGCCTTGTGCTTTACTTCTACAAACAGTGGCTGTTGCTTATCGTCTTTCTTCTTTTTTGCTGCTGCTTGCCTTACCTTGCGCTCTACCAATATCTTCTTGTCTGCAGCATCACAAGCAACGCATAGAAAGTAATCTGTGCGTCCAACTCCACGCTTACCAAGGTAGAATCCTTGATATGGCGGTATTGTTTTGTTGCAGCTTCTTTCACTGCAGCAAACTGTCTTGAAGTTATGCTTCCTCATTATATTTCTCCTTTGCAGCTGGTACAGTCACACCCAACACTATGCCACATAGTTGCATCAATGATTTCAATGCCATGCTTTTTCATCATCATCTGATTGCCTTTCTCATCTTCCATCGAAAACACGATCTCATAATACTTCTTCAAGAACTTAATCATCTCATTTTTGTAAACACTACTCCTCGCATCAATCAGCTTCTCAGGCCTGTGAATCATCACATCTACCAACTTGCTGATACCAAGCTCATCAAACTTCACCTTTGTTGCACCATAGCAACTCTGACCCCTCGCCGTCACAACAATAACTACATACCCCTGTTCCTTAAACCTCTTCACCAACTCCACAGCCACCCTGTAGCCAACTGCTTCTTTTGTTTCTTCCACCCACTCAAGATCCCGATTCCTGCTCCAGTTCTCCGTAATCTTTACCAGAGTCCCATCAATGTCAACCAACACTGCCTTCTTTTTCATGATCTCCTCCTTTTTAAATACCAATCTTTTCTTTTTACTCTTACTCATTATTTCCTCCCACAATAACTCTTATTATTTTTACTTCTTATACAACCACACTCATCAAACCTCTCCTTAACTTTCAAATAATGCCTTCTATCTCCCCAAATTCTCACATACTCTTTTCCAAACAACCCACCAATCAATCTTCCAACACCCCAACACATATCACTTATCTCATCCAAAACTTCTTCTTTATCCCATTTCTTTATTGCATTAATCAATTCAAACACTTCTCCACTTCTTTCTCCATTCTTTTTCATTTCCAAACCAAACATATCCAACCATCCATCTTTCAATCCCCTTACCTTCCAACAACCACAAAATTCATAACTTCTTTTCATCTTTTTCTCCTTTTTCATTTTCCTTCTCCTTTGTTGTTAGTTGTGTTTACGAAATATGGACGACCAGTAGCCTCCATAAATCCTTTGTTGATTGCTGCACGAATCTGCTCCCTTGTCAAGGGAACAACTTCAATGCGCTCTTCATGCCCCTGGAATGGAAGTTCCAAGATCCGAGCATTATCTGCCTTGTGATGAGGGCAATTGATTGACCGCAGGCAACGCTGAGTTCCAGGATCACCCTGAACCTCAATGTACCTGACCAGACCGCTGTTGGTCTGATATTTCTTGCGCGGCTTAACACGGCCAACGCATCGTGGTTTTTTACGCACTGCTTTTCTCCTTTTGTTGTTGGTTGTTAAATGGGCAGTTTAATGACGTACCCAGGTCAATTACTTACTTACGGAAGAACGATGAGTTGACCAGGCTGAATAACATTTCCATTCAGATTGACCAGCTGATATCGAACTTCTTCCATGTTGGCTTTTTCGCCACCGCAGTGCTTGTAGCCGATGTCCCACAGCGTGTCGCCATGCACGGCAACAACTGTGTCCACATCACACTCGACAGTAGTGAGCTGGTTCATGCGCCAATTAACGGCAAGAACCAACAATACTGTCAGCACCACAAGCCAAAAGCTCAGGATGATGTTCTGTTTCATTTCACCTCCTTTCATACTTGGGTATGGGATATGATCTATAATGACTGATTCCTTACGCATTGCTTTCTCCCTTGGTTGTGGTTGTTGAATGGGTAGTTTAACGACATGCCCAGGTCGATTACCTTTAATTACTTAACAGTTGGTACCGCACATAGCAAGGACCTTGTGAGTAGCATCCTTAACCATGTCATCCCATACATTCACTGTATGCAATGTCCAACGGTATCCCCACATTTGCTCACGGTAATCCCATGAGCGCTCACCCATAAGGCGAACCATCTTACCCTTGTACATCTGTGTGATATACTCGGGAGTACTGTGCCTGTGTGTGAATGTGTGACTGTCTGATGCACCGCATCCTGCAAGCTCCAACCAGACAGCATTACCGTCATGGCAAATGAACTTACCAATTACCTGTGCATATGGGGTATGAATCCCATACATTTCTACTACTTCTTCGCAGGTGGTGTATAAGACCCCTGTTTGGTTTGCGTTAATACATTCCTCCTTATGTTAGTGGATGAGGACCCCCCATCCCTGGGTGGGCGTGTTAAAGCCTCGTTAAAGGCAATAATATCCCATAGAACCCCCTCACATATTTTTCCTTTAATTTCTCATATCTTAGACTTTTATAGAAGTTTATATAGGTGACGTAAGTCTCAAAAATTTTTTCCTATAATTTATCCCATATAGGTTGTTTTCTCTACACACCCACGCTAGTGTGTTGCCACCTGATCAAAAGGTCAGATAAACCAACAATAAAAGGAAACCAAAATGCCACCAAAGAAAAACTACTCAATAAGTGAAAGAGATCTCTCTGAGATAAATACACTGAACGAAATGAGTGAATTCCAAGAATCGTACTCAATCGGAGGTTTCGACCTAGGTGACAACAGACAAGATTCGAGTTGGGATTCAGACGACTACAGTTACGACCAAAGCTACTAATACAAAATATTTTATATAATTTAAAAACCATCAAACTAAAAAGAAAGACCACACTAATGAACACTCACACAATGCCTAACAACTACCTGATATGCTCTGAGAAGTTTTTGAGAACACAAGCTCCTTGGAGATTAAATAATTCCCTACTAGGACAACTATCCGACGATCACTATATGGCTAGCTTTGATTCATCCTCTACAAAGGATATAGAAAAGTTAGCAATGAACATAGCAAAGCCCTTACGTTCAAGCATAAAAGGTAAAGACATACAGCACTTTGTGTTTGTGGGCTATGGAAGTGATTGTGCGATTTTGCCCTTGTTAGAAAAACAAGCCAAGATCAAGTTTAGTGCGGCCGTACTGGTCAACAACACTGAACCGTACGAAACCTACAAGTCCATGTCAAAGACGTGCGTGTTTTATAATATCGTCACGAAACCCAATTTGGTTGACAATGTGGCAAAGTGGTCAAAGTGGTCAAAGATACTTGAGTTTGTACCAAGTAAACTACCAGCATACATGTCATCCAAGATATCGCTAACCATAGCGTCTTTCTTGATCTATGACTTCTACAAAGTTAATTACCTTACAAAAACAAACACCGAAATCATACAACTAAACTAATAGGGGTTTAAATCATCCCTAGTGAATTGGATAACGTTTGGTGAACTGGCATCCAGTGAGCGGACAACATCTTCAACAGATTGTTCAGAAAGCTTACTGATGTCAGTCACCATCATCCACTGATCCTCATCAAATATTGACATAGTAAAACTATAGTCATCCTCGGTATGAATCGTAACCATCATATTACCCAAATTGTCCACTTCTTCAAACTCAAAATCTAGTTGCGGCTCAGAAGCATTCTTTCTCGACTCAAGAAAATCTTGAATCAACTTGAAGAATCTATCCATGTCCCCAAACTCCCTATCCTAACCACTAAAAAATAATTAAAAAAAAATCTACCCGAAATTTTTTCGGCGGCGACTTTTTCAATATAGTAATCTGTTTTTAACAATAAGATATTATCGAGAACCCAAACGTCGTTTAAGTTCTTTCATCTCAAACATCACGTCATCAAGAAGCACCGAAATTGACATTAGTCTATCCTCTATCGCATCAATATCTAACTGGAACTTTAAAGCCAGAGGAAATTGTACGATATTAGACTTTTGTTCTTTTGTTTTTTCGCTAAGCAAATCTCTATCACGCCTTTCTTGCTCCCAATGTTGTTCCCAAAAAGCCTTTGGGTCAAATTCATCATTCATCATAAATCTCCTCTGTATATTTTGCTACTAATATTTATCTAATATTATATCAGAAATCCAACAAATTTTCCCATTACGCTCAATAGTAACACACATTATCGACCACATAAGGATATACTGTACGTCTAGATCTGAAGGGACAATAAATGAATAGAAAAATAGACAACAACCCAGATTACATGCGTGCAATGTTTTTGCTAAAAAATAGAATCGTTTATCCGATAGACCTTATCACCATTTGGTCGGTTTTTGGACCATGCCTAGAGGCACATCCTGCTATCGAAGATTTGCGCAAAAGATAACTTGACAAGACTTGACAACATGTGTATACTGGATATCCAGCATCCTATAAAAAAGACTAATAAGTTTAATAATACTTGTGTAGCCAAATACTTTAAGTTTCGGTCATAAAACTCAATTAAAGATTACTATTTATTATATGAATAGAATTGAGGGTTTATGAAATTGTATCAAATCTATATTCCTGAGTTGGCATCCTATGCCAAATTTAAAGTGCTCGAACCAGAACAAATTGAACAGTTTGTTGTCTCCCATAAAAAAGAAAATAAAAATTCTGATTTTAATATTTTTAGAAAAAAAGTTGTAGAAACATTCGTATTCAATCTAAAGTCTGACGTAACAGATTCTCTTAGGATGATGAGCAGAGAAGCAGCAGAAACCTGTCTGGATGCACTATTCAACGGATGCCTGATGCTTAACCCAGGGTTAGACATAGACCTGTGGCTGAGCATTGCGTACACGGGGCTAATTGAGGATATTAGTTCATTAAAAGATGATGATGATTTTTCTGACAAAGAACTTGATTGGCTTGCATCTTTAAAAAATATGCGAAAGTCCAATAAGAAGTTTCCTAAAATTGATATGAATGATTTTCCTTTTGATTTGAACTCCAAACAAACCAAAAAGATAAAAATAAAACAAATTTCAAAACAAAAATATTTGGCCTTAGATAACCACCTAAAGACGAATGTTATTCGGTCAAGACGATGCGATTCACAATATCGTTTCTTCTCTTACAAGATCTCAAGCAGGCTTATCTGATCCTGACAGGCCATTGGGTGTTTTCATGTTTGCTGGATCCTCGGGAGTGGGAAAAACACACCTTGCGGCAGTTCTACACAAATATTTATTTGGTGAAGATTACCCCATGGTTAGAATCGATTGTGGCGAATTTCAACATAAACACGAAAATCAAAAACTCATTGGCTCCCCCCCAGGTTATGTGGGTCATGATGAGGGTGGTCAGTTGGTTAACCAAATAAAACAATATCCATCTAGTGTAGTTTTGTTAGATGAAGTAGAAAAAGCTCATCCAGATTTGTGGAGTACATTTTTAAGGGTGTTTGATAATGGAGTTCTAACAGATGCAAAAGGAGAAGTGGTTAGTTTTAAAAATACAATAATAATTTTAACCACTAATCTTGGTAATGACAAAACAACTGATCATTTGCTTGCTGGTGGAACTGGATTTAATAAAGATATTGCATACAAGACTTCAACTAAAAAAATTCCAGAAAGATCAACGCTAGAAAAAAACACCAATGAAGCAATTAGAAAACATTTCAAACCAGAATTTTTAAACAGACTTGATAAAATAGTTGTATTTAATTATTTATCAGAATCAGACAGCAATACAATTGCACGATTAGAAATGGCTGTTATAGCAGAAAAATTAAACAAAAAAGGCTATCTTTTTGAGTACACCCAAGATGTTATAGATGGATTAATAAACAAAGGAATAGATAGCATTAAGGGGGCAAGAGGCTTGGCCCAAATTAGAAGAGAGCAGATAGAGTCACCGATAGCAGATAGTATCATCAATACTTTAATTCCTAGGGGAAGTGTTTTTGAAATGACCTTTGAAGACGATAAATTTAATTTTAATGTTAAAAAACCAAAAAAGAAAACAAGTTCATTAAAAGAAAATTAAGCTACTATATACCTATCTAGAGTTTTTTAAAAAAAAGTAAAGGTGGTTTTATGCCAACAAGACATATGACGTCCCGTGCTGCAGGAATGCTAAGCGGCGCAACAACAAGAGCTTCAGGGTTGCTTGCTCCAGTTAGATCAGCGTATAGAACTGGTGGCATTGGTGCCGCAGCTTCTGTTGCAAAAAAACCAGCAATGATTGGTGCAGGTCTTTTTTCTGGTGCAGGAATGGTGGCCAATAGAAGAAGATCTGGTCTTGATAAAACTGTAGGAAGACCGACTGGAATGTATAACCATTAGGGGGATATAAATGCCAGGTATTAGATCGGGAATTGGGCGTTTTGCTGGAGATATGTTTGCTGCTATAGGTGGCGCCACTCCCAAGGGTAGGGCTTCAATAGCAAGCACCAAACAGGCTATGGATCAAATTATGTCACCTCGAGGTGTCCCCGTAGGCATGAGACGGAACTATGTCATCAAGAAGATCTGCAGCTGCATATAGGCAACTTGAAGGTCGCAGAGATCTTGAAAGAAGGGGAAGAAATACTTTTGGCTATGGTATAATGGGAGCTTCTGGGATATCAATGGCATCATCAAATAGATCAAGTGGAGCATATAATCCTCCTCGTCAACCAACAATGTCAGCTCCTCCAGGAATTGGGCGATCTGCTTAGGGTATAATATATCTATGAACAATTGGAAAACATTTATTAACACTAACGGTGACTTTGAGCTGCCCAATTTTTTATATAGAACAATTATGGACCTAATGAAACAGTCTTTGGATATGGGCACTCTTTTATCTGAAGATCAAGCAAAATTAAGAGCATATAAAGAACAAACTAAAAAACTGTTCAAAAACAGATGGTATGAAATTGCAGAAGCACTACAATCTTTTTCTATCATAGATCCATGCATTTGTTCTTCGCAAGAAAAAGAAACTTACTGCGAAATATGCAAGGGAGCAAGGTACATAATCAATGCAACTCTAACGGCAGACGAAATGAGAGAAGTAGGATTTTTTACGCAGGCAGGAGCAACTAACGATATAATAGATAAACTTCAAAAAAGTTTAAATGAAATTCTATCAGAGTATTAGTGTATAAAAATGTCTGAAATTGAAAAATCTAATAAGAATAATTTCATGAAGCAGTTTGAGTCATTAAGACCAGATTTGTTTTTTCCAGAAACATGGACTGAAGATGAGGTAGAAAAAGCCGTAGATTTAATAAGGCCTCAAAAAACAAGAACTGCTATGTTTTCATCAATTCCAATGAATTGTGAAGCCGAGAAATGTATTTTTGCAAGCACGTGTCCTTTGCTGAAAGAAAATCTTGCGCCAAAAGGTAACCCATGTCCCATAGAGATGGGTATGGTAGCACAATTTACTATGGAGTACATGGAGCAGCTCGAAGTAAATCCAAACAATTTAGTTGAAGTTTCAATGATTAGAGATTTGGTTGATCAGGAAGTTCAATATCTTAGAAAATCTAAACTTTTAGCTAAAGAACATTTCATTCAAGAAAACATTATTGGCATAGACAAAGATGGAAACCCAATCTTTAAAAAAGAATTACATTTGGCAGTAGAACTAGAAGATAAGCTTCATAAAAGAAGAAGAGATTTACGAAACCAATTATTGGCAACAAGAGAAGCAAAAGCTAAAGTAGGTCAAGTTCAACTTGATACTGCTCAGGCAATATCTGATATTATTGGAAAAGTTCAATCAATAGAAACTGCTAGAGAAAAATTAATTAAACAAAAATTAGGAACTGCCGAATTAGACGACTACATAATTGATTCAGAGGCAGTAGAACCAAAGGAAAATTAATTTTTTATGATAGATCCTCTTGACGAAGCAGCTAGATTATATGATGATTCTATTTCGGCCACCAACCAGCCACCTTTGAGGCCGCTCAAAAGTTTATATGATACTTTTGAAAATCTTGGTAAACAAATTTTTGGGACAGATGGCACACCAATCGAGAGAGAAAAATATTACAAAAGAGCTGTAACAAGAAATCTTAGATCTCCGCTGACTCAAGAGACGCTTAGGGCAAGTGGATTGGGGACACCAGAAGAGCAGCTTGCGCGATATAGTGCTTTTGATGCAGAGTATAGGAGAGCTGTAGCAGAAGAGTTACAACAAGAGATTGATGGCGGGTTACGCTTGCCTAAGGCCACAAGACTTAAGTTACAGAGAGCATTAGATCCAGAAGCAGATATAAACTTGCAGCTGATATCAAATTTGACAGTGAGACGTGAATTGAAAGCACAATTACAAACAAATGTTTTACAATTAGAAGCGTTGGTAAAAGGAGCTCGGAGTACCTGGAATTTATCTTCCTTCTAATAATGCGCTTGGAAGAAGAACGGCAAGATATGTAACGGATAGATCTGGAGAATATTCTCCAATTCTAGATATTCTTGATAGCTCCACTTTAAGCATTGATCCTACAGCCGAAGAGGGAATGTTCATGGATCCAAAAAGGTCTTACGGAATTCGGAACAAGTAACCTTCGCTCCGCACTAGAGTATCAAAGACGAATAGACAACCCAACGCTTAGAACTTCGATGGATCATATTGATAATGGATCTAAATTATATTTTGTTGACACTGAAACTTCTGGTATTGCTCGAGGGGATATGGTTAGATCAGTTTCAATTAGAGAAACAACTTTGGATACATCAACAAGAACAATAAATACAACTGGAACAGTAGACCTGGGTGCAAGATTTAATACTCCAGGAATGTCAGCGTATGTTGCTGCAGACCCTTCGGGATTAAATCGAGTTACATCTCTTGGAGAGGCGGTAATACGCAGGGAAACGGATATGGGGACTAGACTGACTAGTGAGCTTCCAAAATTTGATTTAGCAACTTCTGGTGGACGAACTGAAGCAGCAAAATTTTATAAAGCAAAATTTCAACTATTTAGTGAAGGGGATGCATTTTTTGTTGCGTATAATGCAAAATTTGACGTGAGTATGTTGGCTGATTCCGCAAGAATGATTCCTGAGTTCATGAACGATAAGGCTTCAGTAGAATTGTTAGAAAGATTTGAGACAAGAATGGCAAATGGCGGAGTAGTAGACATATTAGAAATGGTTAAAAGCAGTCTTGGTGGTCAAGTTTCAGAAAGAGTAAAAGCATCGGTTGCAAGAGGGGATGACGTTGGGGCAACGGCGCTTGAAGCAGTGCAATCACTACTTTCTCCGCAAGCACTTTTTAGAGCTGGTATGGTAGGTGAGGCAGTAAGACCTTTTGGTTTGGAAAATATTCTTGAGTCGACAGATCTTTTAGAAAGAATAGCTCGCCGTGGCGACACAGAGGGACTTGATCTAATTAAAACCCTTTCTTCAGTATCAGGTTCTCACATAGACGAAGTGGATAATACTGTTACCAGATTATTAGCTAAGGAAATGCTTACAACTGATCGGAATTCAATTAAGGGATTCAGAAGTGGACTTTGGGCTCGACCCAGAGTTAACGGCCCAAATTGTTAAAGCAAGAAGAAATATTGGTGGCGCAAAAGCAATGACGGCAACAACAAACATTGCCGATGTAAAATATTTAACTGAATCATCATTAGATTATTTACTTAATACTCCTGAAGCTTTAAGGAAAGTAGAAATAGAAGATACATTTGGTGCAATTGATTCTTTTCGAGCACGTGGATTAGCGACGTCTAGGGCACCTGCTGACACAAGAGGCATAATAGGGTACGATGAGAGTCTAGGGTCTTATGTGTTTAAAAGCCGTGACATTAGTGAGCCTATACCACTAAGTCAAGATACGGCGGAAACGTATTTAAGATCAGAAATTAGATCAACAAGACAAAAAAATCTTAGTATTGAGGATGCAAAATTAGATACTTCTCCTAGAAGTTCGGTCATAATGTCTACTGGAATTAATCCTGTTCAGATGACAAATACTCACGATTTAAGAGAGCTTCTTAGTTCGGGCAGTGCGTCTCCAATTCGTGTAGGAGAAGGTGTCGATCCATCAATGATTTCTACATTGATAAAAGACAATGAGGAAGTATTTTTAGATGGCATAACAGCAACCAACTCTCAGCTAGGCTATTCAGAAGGGGCGGCAGCCCACATGTCTGGATCGGGAATACCGATCAGACATCCTTTGCAGAGCATTGGCCAAACAATTAGCAAAGACTATAATAGTTTATTGAATAGTGCGGGAATTACTGCAGCTTCAATGAATCCTGCTGCTAGGAGTGCTGTTGTTTCTATGTCTGCAGCAACTTCTCAAGTTGGAGCAACGAATTTTGGTCTCATAAAAGGCGCTCTTGCTTTTGAGCGAGACGCTACAGGGGCACTAATTGAAAGAAGCGCAGATTATGTTGGCCAGGATTTGTTGACAGGCGCAGTTGGTGCAAATAGAGAGAATATATCAAGGATTATGCCACTACTCAGTGATTTGGGGATAGTACATACGAAGACTCAAAAAGTTTTATCAATTACAGATAGCGTTGTATCAATTCCTTTTAAGCTAATAGAAAAAATGAAAACATTAGATAAATCAGGTCAAGAAATATCTATGGTTCAAGCTTTGCGACAACAAAAAGTTAGACTTTCCGTTGCTACAAGAAGCGCAGATTTAACACCAACAGTAAACGTTATTTTTGGTGGTTCTATTGGAGATAAAATGCCAACAGCAAATGCGATTGCAGCAGCGCGCAAGCAGGCAGAGACACTTTTTGATGCCGTAATGAGCATGAAAGAATTAAAAACTCCTGAGGCAATGATTCAAGCTGGATATGCCCAAAGTGAAGAGGCTGCTCTAGATAATATTAAAAAGTTTAGCGGGTTTGATCTATCAAAAAGAGAAGAAATGATTGCCAAGTTTACAGACAAGATGGCTACAAGAGGTGTGAATATTGGAGGATTGTCGGAACAATTACGGCGGTACTGGAGGCGTAGCAGCAAAAGTTGCTGGCATAATTGAAGACGTTACTGGTGGTATAGATAACGACTTATTGATGCAACAAATAGTTGGTGATTTCGGTATTGGCGATTATAATGAGGATGGTATCTCTCTTGCGGTAAGGCGTTCAGATGAACAAATTGCTGATTTGCGAAGAATTGGTGGCGACTTTGCTGATTCTTTAATTAGAACATCTAACCCTACTGATCAAGTTGGATATTTGCAAGGAGCTGTAAGGAGAAGTGTTGACGATGCAGGTTTTGAAGAGAGGGTGCGCGCACGTCATCAATCAGCAGGTTCAAACTTCATGAGGTCCCCAAGAGCGTCTAGGGATATAAGTTTGCGAGCAAAAATGACAAGAATAAAACCAAAAGCTTATAAAGCTGCTATTGCTGTGGGAGCACTAAGTGCTGGTTACTATATAGCTACAAAAGGTAAAAAAGACAACCTTTACGATGAGGTTATGGAAGAACAGGATTTTGAGCCAGGTCCTCTTTCTATATCAGATTTTAATGATGTTGATCAAAAGTTAGCGGGTCAAACTTCTTCCAGAAGAGATCCACTTGTTACTGCTGGTGTAGTTGGAAATTTAGATAGAAATAAATCCTCTCATCACAAAATGGGAACAGATAAATACAATCATTTATTCGGAGCATAAAAAATGAGATTATCATCAATAGGCAGAAATCTTACTCGAAATAGCACTGTGCGTAGAGGTTTAAATTCTGGAGCAGGAAAGTTTTTGGGAAACAAAAAAGTAGGTGCTGGGTTAGCTCGGAGCATATATTGGCTACAAGGGAATAAGAGGATTTGGCGATACGGTTGTTCCAGCTACAATAGATGCGGGCATGGACGTAGCCTTTGGTGACCCACAAGCCGATAGAGCAGTTTTAGGCACCGACTTAACTGCAGGGTTGTATGCTGGCGCAAGGGCTCCTGGACTCATTGGTTCTACGGCAAGAGGAGCAAATGCTGCAAGATTTGGAGTTGGTGCTAAAAATCCAGTTCGTTCAGCAGCAGGAATTGGAACAGTGGGGGCAGTGGCAGGAGCAGCTTTAGGATATGGCAAGGCTGGAGTTAAGGGAGCTATTATAGGCGCAGGAATTGGGGCATTTGGTGGTGGCGCTGCGGGGGCTATTGGTGCAGGTACTCAAGCTTTTAGAACAGCTAAGACTAATAGACAAATAATGGGTGAGTCACCTTTCTACAATCATTCGGCTTTAACCGCTCAAAGATTAAATGCAAGTGGAAACATAGTTTTAGGAATGCATAATCAGAGGAGAGGATAGTGCCACTTAATCCACTGACCGGTGAGGTCGATTACGGCGGAGCTTCTTACGATCCGCAGAACATGAATGCTGGAATGGCCATGCGTGCAGCCGCAAAAGCAGACGCAGACGTACCATTCTTTTTTGATTTAGCGGAGTCGTTACCTGGGGTAACAACTGCGGCATTATTTAATGCAAGAAGATATGCAAATACTTTGGAAAAAGGTGGAAGATTTGACGTAGCTGCAGGAGCTCAAGGAAGAAAACTTCGTAGAGCCCAAAGAACTAGTGCAATGATTGGAAGAAATGCGGCACCAACTACTGCTCAACAGTTTGTTGGTGGCAAAGGAATTTTTAGAAAATATGCACAAAGCAAAGTCAACAAAGGTAAGAATGCATTAGTAGGTCCATCAGCAGCAAATAATATATCCCCAAGATCATTAAATAGGTTTCATAGCTTAAGAGCTTTAACTGGAGATAGCGCCAAGGGGTACACTCCATTTCAAAGTACATCTGGAATAGTCAATGGTATTGTTGGAAAGTCTGCAAGAGCTCAAGCAAGACTAGGTATGACGGGTTTTGATTCAACTAAAGATAAAGCTTTTTCTGGTGGAGTTTTAGGAAGAATATCATCTTTAAATAAACTTAATACTATAGAAAATATTATTGCAAAAGGTCCAGGATCTAGCAAATTTTCGTTAGCTAGATACAATAAAGCCAGTGCTTCAAGAGCTAGTACAATAGCAAATATTGCTAAAGTTCAGAATCTTGCAAATCCAGGAGCTTCAGTATTAGCTAATACGCAAGCAACCAAGTTGCAAGCGCAATTTGCAAGATCAAATGTAAGGGCAATGGCAAGATTGGCTCCAGCTGGAATGGTAACAGATGACGCTTTAAGGTTAAGCGTAAGAGCAGCAGGAAGTAGCACGACGGCTACTCTAAATGCCGCAGCAGCGACAAGAAGAGCAGCTTTATTCGCCAATCCATCTAAAGTTGTTGCTGAGTCAATGACTACAGGAATTCTAAGCAATAGACTTACTAAGGGATATTTAGGAATAATGAATGCTGCTGAAATGACGCTTGGACAAACAAACGTGGCAAACAATGTTGTAAGAGGACTTGCTGGATTTGGTGACGATGGGGCTACTGCAATGGCTCGATACACAAGAAGCATGAGTGTTGGCGGTAAATATTCAGGAGGATTTAGTAAGCAAGTTGCAGGTGGCGTAAAACAAATAAATATGGCAAGGCAATATGCTGTTGCGGGTGGCTCAAGAGTTGTTGGAGCTAAATTTGCGGCAATGGGCGTTGCAAGAATTGGTGGCGCAGCGATGGCTCCATTAAATGTTTTAGCTACTGGTCAATTAATGTATGATTTAGCTAAAGGTGCAGGAAAAATAGCTGTAAAGGGTGTAAATTTTGCCAAAGATGCGCTAAAATCTATGCAGGGAACAATAAATAAACCAATGTTTGGAGCAGGATTTAAAGATAATGAAGTTGCTGCAACATCAAGGTCTAGAGGAGTTATGGCTATACAAAATTCAAGACTTAACGCAAGAAGTTTACTTGGCGCAGAGGGCTCAATGTTAGCGGCACACTATGGATAATTATGTCTTCAATACTTAAGCAAAAAACTGTTGCGTTTAGAAAACAGTTAGAAAAATTGTCTAGAGAAGATCTACTAGAAATAATTAAAAATCAAGACGTAGAATATTATAAACAGATAAATAGAATTGAATGGGTTTTTCAAAATAAGTTAAGTCACTTAACATCACCCGATGGAAGTCCTATAAAAGAAAGACCTTTGTCAAAAAGAGAGTTAGCTCTTTTGATTGATGAGCCTTTTGAAATTGATTCCGATCTTCTTGAGTCAGGTATATCAGCTGAGCAGCAGAGACAGATTCATATTGCCAAAGATCCATGTGTTTGGGCTAAGCATTTTTTGGGCGCAGAAACTCGAGTATACCAAACCTTGATACTTAGAGATCCATCTTTGAGAAAAGTTTTAAGAGCTGGTCGTCGTTTAGGAAAAACATTTAGTATGGCTGTAGCATTGCTACACTACAGCTACACGAATAAAGACGGCAGATGTTTAGTAGTTGCACCTATGAAAACTCAAGTAGAATTAATATATCAGGAAATAGTTAGGCTAGCTTCAAAAAATGATATTGTTCTGAATTCCATAACCAGAAAAGTCACTAGTCCTCAGTTTATGATGCAGTTTTCTAATGGTTCAACTATAAGATTTTTTACTTCAGGAATGAGATCTGGAGGAAAGTCAGACGTAGCTCGTGGCCAAGAAGCACATGTTATAGTCCTTGACGAAATGGACTATATGCACACGGATGATCTTGATGCACTCTACGCAATGCTTCAAAAAACAGCAGAAGATCAACCAGACAAAGTTCTAATAGGAGCATCAACGCCGACTGGAAGACGAGAAAGATTTTGGGAGTGGTGTAGATCAGATAGATTCCAAGAATTTTGGTTTCCATCTTATTGTAATCCATTTTTTTCAAAAGAACAAGAGGATGAATTTAGAGAGCAATATTCAGAGATAGGATATAGGCATGAAATTGAAGCTGACTGGGGAGAGGACGCAGAAGGGGTTTATCCAAGAAAATTTGTTGATAGAGCCTTCTTTGATCCAGGCTGGAGCTACATTCCTGAAATTAGTTCAGCAAGAAGTTTTCACACCATAGGAGTTGACTGGGATAAGTACGGAGCAGGAACAAACATAGTTGTAGTAGAAGCATGTTCCGAGTCTTATGAAGATGAAACTTTTAAAAATAAAGTTAAGTTGTGTTACAGAGAAGAAATTGAAAGATCTGAATATACTTTAACAAAAGCAGTTTCAAGAATAATAGAATTAAACAATATCTTTAATCCAAAACATATTTATGTTGACAGAGGATATGGAGAAGTTCAAGTAGAGCTTTTGCATAAACACGGAGTTGAAAATCCGATCAGTGGGCTAAGAGAAAAAGTTAAAGGCATAAGCTTTAGTGAAACAACAGAAGTTAGAGATCCGTATACAAAACAAATAGTTAAAAAAGAAATTAAACCGTATATGGTTGATAATTTAAGGCAGTTTTTAGAAAGAGAAGTATTGTTGATTTCAGAAAAAGATACAGAGATGTATATGCAACTTATATCTTATGTCGTTTTAAGGACTACTCAAACTGGTAGACCAGTTTTTGAGGCTGGTGGATCAGCCGTGGATCACGCGCACGATGCACTGATGCTTGCACTTCTTGCTATAACAGAAAACTATAGCGATTTACATAAAGTAAAATTTGCAACAAATACAGAGTCATTCTCAAATACTTTTTTTATGCCGAATGCAAAAGATTCAAAAGATAAAGATTTTCCATCAAATAGCGCAATACTATCAGGAAGAGCTGATAAACTTGCACCAGTAAAGTTTGGTACAAAAAAATCCTTTTTAAAAAAACCAAATGGCACAATTAAAAGAAAGACATTTTAAACATGGCAAAATATGGTTTGGGTGAAAGTAACGCAATTGAAAACATCTTTTCGGATAAACCCAGCGATGTATCTACTTTTTCTTCCGTAGGAGATAGAATAAACCATTTAATGGATTCTTCTAATCGGACAAAGTGGCCAAAAATATTCTGACTCATTTTCTCAAACATCAATAAAAGACGTTAGAAATAATGTTTATTATTGTGAGTTTATAGCAAATCAACTTTTATCTGAAGTTGAAAAAAATTTAGATCAAGTCAACATTAATCCCTATGTTTCTGTTGAGCTAGATGGTGCCCACAAAGCTGTTTGGGCACAAGTATTAAAAAGTTCAGAAAAAGCAAAAACCTTACCAAAACCAGATTATATTACTTTTGATGAATATATTTTTGCCAGCATGTATTTGTCAAGAGCTTGTAGAGAGCTAGTTAAACAGTATGATCTGATAATAAATCATACTTCATTTGGTCATTTATTTGAAATAAGAAAAATGCTTAGCTATATCAAAAACGAAATAAGACTTATTCAAAACATAGTCATTCATCAATTTGAAGAGAGGTACAGAAATGAATCAGAAGGGGAAATTGCAAAACAACTATCAGACTGGGCACAAACTGCAGCGCACTATACGAAACAACTTGCCGCAGAAGTCACAACCTCGCCATCCTCAATTCCAGAATCCGAATTGGATCAAATCTCTCAAAAACAAGCCATGCAACTTCAAGCTTTTTTTTCGATCAAAGTAAATTCTTATACATCAGAAATAATATCTATATTAAATTCTTTAAAAAGAGATTGTGTTGATACAGCAACAGTTTTTTATGAAAACTATTTATTGCCTGCAGTAACTTTTAAATCTAAAGTTGTTGAGCCACTTATATTTGATTTCACTACAACAAAAATGAACTCTCAATGTCCAATACTTTTTGGAGAAGTAGTCATTGCAAATAACGCCGTTACGGGAAATTTAGGTTCTGTTTCAACTGATTTTATTGAAAGAAGAAATCAATTTGGAAAAAAGATGGAAGCTCTTATTGAGCTAACAGTTCTAAAAAGAAGATACGTAAATTACATCACTCAGCTAGAATCAAAAGCGGTAAAAAGAGTAAAAGTTCTTGTTGCTACTAAAGACACAAATTTAAATATATATAAAGATATTTATAGAAATATTCCTATTGATTCTGACCGCAAAGAAAGCTTGATGGCTTCTCATTCACAATTGGATGATTTAGAGGAAGATTCTCATCCCCAGTATTTAAAAAAAGCTGGCGGGATAATTACAGGGCAGATACAGATGGCAGAAGGTGCAACTATAGCTGGAATAGATATACCGAATCATCGACATTCTGGATCAGATGGATCTAGTTTAATTAATGCAAATAGTATTGACTACGAAACAGCAAGAGAAGAATATTATAGTTCTTCTATTAATCCATATGGCAATATTAGAATTTCTGATTTTAGTCAGTCGCTATTGATTGGCGGAGGCATATCTTTTGATGCTACCATCGAAATAGACATTGAAGACGATAAGATAAATAGCTATGAGTTTGAAATACTCTATAATGAGATATAATTATGACCTGGTTTAAATATTTTGTAGGGACCAAAGAAGAGTTTGCCCCAGTTAGAAGGCTAATAGTTTTTCCCGATTTATCAGAAAAGCTCAAGATAGGCGACTGGATTCATGTAAATCTAGGCAATGTAGATATAGGAAGATATTATTATCTGCAAGATGGATTGATTAAATCGAGCTTTGACACAGATGCCTACATAGTGGTCTACGAAGACGCATCGTCAAAAACTCCAACTTTTAACTTAATAGTTGATTCAGAGTCTAGTGAATTTTATAAAAAAAATCTATGGTTCAAATCACTTACAGCAGTAGATCCTGGCTCTAAACCATCTGGTAATTATTATATTTATTATCACAAAAATAATATTCAGTACGTTGCCTTACAATCTGGGCAATATACTTCTACATTTGGTGGTTCGCAAGAAAACTTTATTGCAACACTGTCTCAAAATTCTTTAAAGTCTATTAACTATTTTTCAACAGAAGTTTATTCTAATTCCAATAATAGAGTAGCGGCTTTAGGATTTTTGGGAAATAAAGAAGTTTGGTTAAATGGTCAATCATCATCTTCGGGAGCTAAGTTGGTTGCACCGTTCAATGGACCAAGATTAAAAATTTATTCAGATAAAAATAGATCTTCTGGAATTTTTTCTTTAAAAATAATCAAAGCTTCTGCTTCTGGAGAAGGTCAAAAAGTAGTAAAAGAAAATATTGAAATTGATTTATATTCTGCAACTCCGCTGGAGGGAGAGCTCGTATACAGTTTAGATATGCAAGAAGAACTCTTGTTTTCTACTTATGAGGAATTGTATGGGGAATTTTATTTTGAAATAACTGTATTAAATTCAAAAAATAAATCAGCTTCGTCAATTGGCGCCAATGTGATAAAATATAGTTTTTCTAAAAATTATGAACTGCAATTTGATTCTGAAGAAATTAAAACAGATTTAGCATTTAAAACAATGGGAGGAATAAAATAATGGCAAAAATTATAAAAAAGATAACTGGATTAAAACCAAACCAAAATTATCTTGTATCTTTAAAATCAAAAAACACAGAACTATCTGCAATTGATAATCCCTATCCTACTATAAGATTCTTAACTCCTACAGATGCTACGATTCCAGGAGCTATAGACAATAACACATTCTTTATATACGGTAATTATAAGTCAGTCATGTTTACCTTTGAGCCTACTACAGATCTGGATGTAGAAAAATATAAATATGAACTCTATTCGGATTCTGCTGGAGCAACTTTGATCTCATATGGCTTTGCAACAGCAAGTGTATTCACCGTTGATGTTGCCAATAATAGTCAAGCTACAGATGATTCGTCTGCACAAACAAACGTAAAGTATTATGGAAGAATAAAAACAGTTGACACTTCTGGTAACGAAAGTGCTTGGACGCCATCTAGTGGGTTAAAAGAGTCAAGCGAAACTTCATTAATTGAAAGTTCTCATATTAGAAATTTAACAGCGTCAAAAATTACTGCTGGAACAATAAATGCACACGAAATAATTCTTAAGCAACAGGGTGCTCAAACATCAATTAGTGCTCCCGCAAATATGGCTATACTGAGATCTTCAAATTACAACGGCTCATACAATAATGGTTCAACGACATGGACAGCCGGATCAACTGGTTGGGTTATTGGTGGCGACGGTTACGCAGAGTTTAGTTCGGCTTCTATTAGAGGGGCACTTAAAGCAGGATCAGTTTTTATTGATGCCAACAATAGATGGAGAAGAGACTCATCGGACTCAAGTTCATCAAGCGATTTTAAAGTTGGGTCAGCTAGTAAGTACATGTATTTTGATGGAACTAATTTAACTTTTACAGGGAATTTATCTGCTGCTGGTGGTACTTTTAGCGGCTCTCTTTCTGCTGCTACTGGAACTTTTCAGGGAAGACTACAAGCTGGTGATATTTATGTACCAAATACAGCTAGCCCGAAATTTAAAGTAGACACTAATGGCAACATGACTTGCGTCGATGCTCAAATTGATGGGACCCTTAATGGGGTAGATGGCACATTTAACGGAAATATTTCGGGAGCCAGCGGCACCTTTAGCGGAAGTCTTTCAGCATCTTCTGGAACTATAGGTGGATGGAACATTACTGGCATAGATTTAAACTCCAACAACGGTAACTTTTTAATGAATTCAGTTACGGGAGACGCTAATTTGAATAGCGTCGTCATGAGATCAGATGTAAGAATTGATGGAGACATAGACAACGAAGCGCGTTCTGCTTTATATTATGACACGGCAAACGTCCAATCATTTTCAGGCTTTCAAGCTGTTTTTAGTGGTGGTAGCGGTAGTATTAGACTTGGAATTGAAGCAGGATCTTCAAGAAAATTTAAAGATATTTTGGGAGAACCTACTGAAAGTTTTGATCCAAGGAATTTGTTAAACGTTCCAGTTGTTACGTTTAAGTATAAGCAGGGTCACCTTGGCGAAGAGGAAGAAAATAAGGATAAAATTATTTGCGGATTAATTGCAGAAGATCTTGAAGAGCATTATCCATCCGTGGTTCATTATCTTAATGGTGAAATTCGTGGATATAATTATGTTGGAATTGTTCCTCCAATGCTAAAGCTTATACAGGACCTATACACCAAGATAGATCAATTGGAAAATAGAATATCGGAACTAGAATAAGATATTTATGCTTTATTGCAATTAAACATTTTTTGTGGTATACTTTATTGCAATTATGTCAAAACTATTTGGAGTTAAGGAACAGTCAAAATCCGAGGAACTAATGCAACCAAACCAAAATCAGGATAATTCAAATTTGGACATTAACTTAGTGTTAGCTTGTTTCCAGGAAAAATTAACTCAAATTATGACAGAATTAGTAGTTAAAGAAGCTACCATTAAACAGTTAATGGCACAAATAGACCAAACAAAAGGAAAATAAACATGAGCGATACTATGAACATTACCGAAAATATACAAGAGGTTCAAAAAGAGTTTAAAATTGAGATTGTAATTTCTGATCAAAACTTGTCTTACAAAAGTGACTTCGATGCACTCACTACGGTAGGAATGTTGGAAGCCATTAAAACAATTATTATTAAAGAGACTTTTCCAGGTTTAAAGCAAGAAAGCTAATTAAATCACCAAAAAGGTCTACTACTTTATATAGCTCCCTTTAGTGAAAGCTTAACATGGCAATTAAAAAAAAATTCCAATCTTTTAAAAAAGAATCCGAAATAGACTTTGTTGCAAAGTCATTTAATC
>Ga0208942_1000228_pt1 | contig 24915 bp, 27 predicted proteins | sample GreLakmeSU08MSRF_FD_187704 | JGI IMG/M metagenome (GOLD analysis project Ga0208942, IMG submission 187704) | Freshwater lentic microbial communities from great Laurentian Lakes, MI, USA - Great Lakes metaG SU08MSRF (SPAdes) | ecosystem: Environmental > Aquatic > Freshwater > Lake | place: Great... | reverse complement strand
AGGTGGCTGAGATTATTCTGGCAATCAAAAATCAAGGCGATCACGCTTTGCTCAGGTACACCAGTCAATTTGATCGCTTGCAGGCGCAAACTGCTAGCGCTTTAGAAATTTTGCCCAATGAATTAAAAAATGCGTATGCTCAATTACCCATCGAGCAATCGCAGGCTTTAAATACTGCCGCAGCGCGCATTCGTAGCTACCATGATCAGCAGCTTAAAAATGCGGGCTGTCAAAGCTGGGAATACACCGAAGCAGATGGTACGCGGCTGGGGCAAAAAGTAACACCGCTCGATCGAGTTGGTATTTATGTGCCGGGAGGGAAAGCGGCCTATCCATCATCCGTATTGATGAATGCCATTCCAGCCAAAGTAGCAGGGGTGCCTGAAGTCATTATGGTGGTGCCTACGCCCGATGGAAGTCGCAATGATCTAGTCTTGGCGGCAGCTTATTTAGCAGGGGTTGATCGGGTGTTTACGATAGGCGGTGCTCAAGCAATTGCTGCTTTAGCTTATGGCACAACCACGATTCCTGCGGTCGATAAAATTGTCGGACCTGGTAATGCCTATGTAGCTGCAGCTAAGCAAAGGGTATTTGGTAAGGTTGGTATCGATATGATTGCGGGCCCTTCGGAAATTTTAATTATTTGTGACGGCACCGGCAATCCCGATTGGGTTGCTATGGATTTATTTTCCCAAGCAGAGCATGATGAATTGGCTCAATCAATCTTAGTTTGCCCCGATGCCAATTTTATCGATCAAGTCGATGCGAGTATTCAAAAACTCTTGCCCGAAATGCCGCGCCAAGAAGTCATTCGCACCTCTTTATCTAAGCGGGCGTTGTTCATTCATGTAGTTGATATGCGGCAGGCTTGTGAAATTGCCAATACTATTGCACCTGAGCATTTAGAAATTTGCGCACAAGATGCGCGACAGTGGGCAGAGTTGATTCGCCATGCAGGCGCAATTTTTATCGGTAACTACACTAGCGAAGCTTTAGGCGATTATTGTGCAGGCCCAAACCATGTTTTGCCAACTTCCCGCACTGCCCGTTTTTCTTCGCCTTTAGGGGTGTACGATTTTGTCAAACGCTCTAGCATGATTGAAGTTAGCGAAGCTGGCGCTCAAACTTTAGGTCGTATCGCTAGCACGCTTGCCCATGGCGAAGGTTTACAGGCGCATGCGCGGGCTGCAGAAATGCGCATCAAGAAAACCAGCACTTAGTACCAAATCAATAAACACTAAACAATTTCTTGTAGGGCCTGGATTAATTCGGCATTTTGTGCATCGGTGCCAATGGTAATGCGTAAGAAATCTTCAATGCGCGGTAAATTAAAGTGGCGCACCACAATCCCTTTTGTTCGTAAGGCTTGATATAGTTGTGCGCCAGCATGCTGGGGGTGGCGTGTAAAAATAAAATTTGCGCTTGAGGGTATAGTATTGAAACCCAGTCGATCGAGTGCGCTTATCAAGTCTTCACGCGTGGCAATGACTTTGGCTGAGGTGACCTCTAAGTAAGCTTGATCAGCAATAGCTGCACATGCCCCAGCTTGCGCTAGACGACCCAAGGGATAGGAATTAAAACTATTCTTCACCCGTTCAAGCGCCTCAATTAAGCTTGGGTGGCCCATTGCAAAGCCAACCCGCAAACCTGCTAATGCACGTGATTTCGAAAGGGTTTGAATCACCAATAGGTTTTCAGGGCAGCCAGAACCTTGCAAAAAAGCCACACACGATTCGGTGCCGTAATCAACATACGCCTCATCAATAACGATGACTGAATCGGTATTGGCTTGGATTAGGCCAGCAATGGCTTTACTTGCTAAGGCTCGCCCCGTAGGCGCATTAGGATTGGGAAAAATAATTCCGCCATTGGGTTTGGCATAGTCGTCTAGGCAAATTTCAAAATCGGCACCCAAGGGAATGGTTTGCGCCGCAATCTCAAAGAGTTTGCAGTACACCGGGTAAAAACTATAGGTAATATCTGGAAATAATATTGCTTGCTCATGTTTCAAAAGACCCAAAAAAACATGTGCCAAGACTTCATCTGAGCCATTCCCCAGAAAAATTTGTTCCGTTGCTAAGCCATATTGCTGAGCAATAACCTTTTTGAGCTTGACGCTAGCTGGATCGGGATAAAGCCGTAGATCAGCATTGTTTTGCTCAGCAATTGCAGCGACTGCATTTGGCGAGGGACCGTAGGGACTTTCATTGGTATTTAGCTTTAGCAAGCGCGCCAATTGCGGCTGTTCGCCAGGTAAATAGGGGGTTAAGGTATGAACAACAGGGCTCCAAAAGTGACTCATGGGTTTAGGGGTAGTGTTAGGGGAGTAGTTTTAGGGGATAGTGCTGAGCAAGTGAGAATGATATTATGAGTCTTCAATCAATACTTCGCCTTTCGGCGCACTGAAGCATGCGGCAAGCCGACGTTACGCGCAATACCTCAGAAACAAAAATCCACATTGTGCTCAATCTGGATGGCACTGGACAGGCTGAATTAGCCTCAGGCGTGCCATTTCTTGATCATATGCTCGATCAAATCGCGCGCCATGGCATGATTGATTTGCAAGTAGTGGCTAAGGGCGATACTCAGATTGATGATCACCATACGGTAGAGGATGTTGGCATTACTTTGGGTCAAGCGATTGCAAAAGCCGTGGGCGATAAAACTGGTATTAGCCGTTATGGCTTCGCTTACGTCCCCCTAGATGAAACCTTGTCACGGGTTGTGATCGATTTTTCAGGTCGCCCTGGCCTCGAATTTAATGTGCCGTTTACACGTGCTCGCGTGGGCGATTTTGATGTCGATTTAAGCATTGAATTTTTCCGCGGTTTTGTTAATCATGCTGGGGTAACTTTGCATATTGATAATTTGCGCGGCGTGAATGCACACCATCAAATTGAAACTGTTTTCAAGGCTTTTGGCCGGGCATTGCGCATGGCGATCGCAATCGATCCGCGTGCACCCAGTCTTGTCCCGTCTACCAAAGGAAGTCTGTAATTATTTTCAAACTCCTTGAGAATAGTAAGATGTAAAGCGCAAGATGTTTCATTTAAAACTAAAAAAAGAAAGCTGCTTTGGCACAACATATTGCCATCGTTGATTACGGTATGGGTAATTTGCGCTCGGTATACCAAGCGCTCAAGCAAGTTGCCCCTAAGGCCGAGGTTTTAATTGCGCGCACCGCTGCCGAAATTCAGCATGCACAACGTGTTGTACTGCCAGGCCAAGGTGCGATGCCCGATTGCATGAAACATCTACGCATCTCTGGTTTGCTTGAAGCCGTATTAGTGGCTGCGCAGACAAAACCACTGTTAGGTATTTGCATAGGTGAGCAGATGTTATTTGACTTTAGTGCCGAATCGCCCAGCCCCCAAGCTACACCTTGTTTAGGATTAATTTCTGGTACGGTTGAGCGTTTTGCTTTGGCTGAACAATTGCAGGCAGATGGGACCAAGTTTAAAGTGCCACATATGGGCTGGAATCAAGTGCGTCAAGATAAGCCCCACTTTCTTTGGACTGGCATACCCGACTTCAGCAATTTTTATTTTGTACATAGCTATTATGCTGTGCCGTCCAACCCAGAATACACCGTTGGCTCAACTGAATACGGCGGTTGGTTTACCTCTGCGGTGGCACGCGATAATATTTTTGCTACCCAATTTCACCCAGAAAAAAGTGCAAAATACGGTTTAATGCTATATCGTAATTTTGTTGCTTGGCAACCCTAGATTAACAACCTACATTAATTTTAATATGCTGCTAATACCTGCAATTGATATAAAAGATGGGCATTGTGTGCGCTTAGAGCAAGGCGATATGGAGCGCGCCACGGTTTTTTCTGAAGACCCTGCGGCGATGGCCAAACATTGGATTGCTAAAGGAGCACGGCGCTTACATTTGGTCGATTTAAACGGCGCCTTTGCTGGTAAGCCTAAAAATGAATTAGCAATCAAGGCCATTTTAAAAGCAGTAGGTGATGAGATACCGGTTCAACTCGGCGGTGGTATTCGCGATTTAGAAACCATAGAGCGCCTCTTAGATGATGGGATTAAAACCATCATTATTGGTACCGCAGCAGTTAAAAATCCAGGCTTTTTGCAAGATGCGTGCACTGCATTTAGTGGTCATATTATGGTTGGCATTGATGCCCGTGATGGAAAAGTGGCTACCGATGGTTGGAGCAAGCTTACCGGTCATGAGGTAATAGATTTGGGTAAGAAATTTGAAGACTATGGCGTTGAAGCCATCATTTATACCGATATTGGGCGTGATGGCATGTTACAGGGCATCAATCTTGAGGCCACCTTAAAGCTAGCCCAAGCTGTGCGTATTCCTGTAATTGCCAGTGGTGGCTTATCTAGCAATGCCGATATCGATGCCTTGTGTGCAATTGAAAACGAAGGTGTGATGGGCGTGATTGCCGGACGTTCAATTTATTCTGGTGAGTTAGACTTAACGGTAGCGCAACAATATGCTGACCAGTTAACTGAAAAATTGCGCCAAGCTTAGCCATGATTAGCTTAGGCGAGCGCGCTAAATGATAATGACACCAAACGATGTAAGTCATGATGTTCTCTGGCCATGCTAACTAAGCGCATTATTCCTTGCTTAGATGTTACAGCGGGCCGAGTAGTGAAAGGTGTTAATTTCGTTGGCTTACGAGATGCTGGCGATCCGCTAGAAATTGCCCAGCGTTATAACGATCAAGGTGCTGATGAACTAACTTTTTTGGATATTACGGCCACTTCAGATGGGCGAGATTTATTGTTGCCAATTATTGAGGCTGTAGCGGCCAAGGTATTTATTCCGCTGACAGTGGGCGGTGGCGTGCGTACTGTGCAAGATGTGCGGCGCTTATTGAATGCGGGTGCCGATAAAGTCAGCATGAATTCATCAGCGGTAAATAATCCTGAATTGGTTTCTGAGGCTGCAGCGTATTACGGTTCACAATGTATCGTGGTAGCAATTGATGCCAAACAAACAGCACCTGGTTTTTGGGAAGTATTTACCCATGGCGGGCGCACCACAACTGGAATAGATGTCTTAGCTTGGGCTGCTGAAGTAAGTCAACGCGGAGCTGGTGAAATTTTGCTTACTAGCATGAATCGTGATGGCACCCAAGATGGTTTCGATTTGGCATTAACGGCGGCAGTTTGTCAGGCAGTACCTATTCCGGTAATTGCATCTGGCGGGGTAGGTAATTTACAGCACTTAGTTGATGGTATTACCAAGGGACATGCTGATGCTGTGCTCGCTGCAAGTATTTTTCATTACGGCGATTTCACAGTTAAACAAGCAAAAGAATATATGGCCAGTAAGGGCATTCCCGTAAGGCAATAAAAAATAAGTCAAAATACCCTTTATGACTTCATTTCTACCCTCACCTAATTTACAAAGCGGCCCTTGGCTTGATCAAATTCAATGGAATCAGCAGGGCCTAGTGCCCGTTATCGCTCAAGAAGTTGGCTCAGGCGATGTCTTAATGATGGCTTGGATGAATCGCGAGGCTTTATTAGCTTCTATGCGCTTGGGACAGGCAGTGTATTGGTCACGTTCACGCAAAATGCTGTGGCACAAGGGTGCAGAATCAGGGCACACACAAACTATTCAGGCTATTGGCCTAGATTGTGATGGCGACACCCTCTTATTGCAGGTGATCCAAAAAGATCATATTGCCTGCCATACCGGGGCCCACAGTTGTTTTTTCCAAGCCTGGGATTCCGCTAGCGCTAGTTGGCTTAATGACGGCATAAAATTAACCAATGACTCCAGTAAATAAAAAAATTTCGGCCGATTCGAATCCAGATGCTGTCTTAGCCCATTTGGCTGATGTTGTAGAACAGCGTCGTCTCGCTTTCCAAAATGGTACCGTCGACCCAAGTACATCATATATTGCTGCCCTATTCACCAAGGGCGACGATGCCATTTTAAAAAAAATTGGCGAAGAGGCTACCGAAACGGTAATGGCGGCAAAAGATTCGCGGCAGGCAAATTTAAGCGCCGCAAAGCAAGCGCTTTTGGTTGGGGAAATGGCCGATTTATGGTTCCATTGCCTAGTCGCCCTAGCGCAATTTAATTTACGACCTGAAGACGTGTTGGCCGAGCTTACACGCCGTGAAGGGGTTTCAGGAATAGCTGAAAAAGCGGGTCGAAAGGCCGTATGAGCGCTTTAAGCCATGATCCCGATTGTTTATTTTGTAAAATTGTGACAGGTCTTATCCCTGCCAAAATAATCTATGAGGATGAAGAAATACTAGCCTTTCATGATATTAAGCCAGCCGCGCCGGTACATTTTTTAATAATTCCCAAAAAACACCTGCCAATGCTAGCTTCGGCGACTAACAGCGATGTGCCATTGCTAGGTAGAATGATGGTATTGGCTCCACGGCTTGCTTTGGAGCAAGGTTGCCGACCGGGTCATGATGGCGGCTTTCGTTTAATGGTCAATAATGGCACAGATGGCGGGCAAGAAGTCTATCACTTGCATTTGCATGTCATGGGCGGTGAGCGGCCTTGGAAAAAGTAAGCAAGCTGATTTGATTTAAGGAGAAAGAAATGGGTTCATTTAGCATTTGGCACTGGTTAATTGTGTTGGTTATTGTGATGCTGGTCTTTGGCACTAAAAAATTACGTAATATTGGTACAGATTTAGGCGGTGCGGTGAAAGGCTTTAAAGATGGGATGAAAACCAGCGAAGAAGCTAAAACCGAACAAATTCCCCAGCAGGCTGCTAATGCTGCAGAAAAAACAGTCGACGTACAAGCCAAAGATCTAAATAAATAGTTTGATGATCGCCTGTAAATGATCGATTTAGGAGTTTCAAAGCTAGCTCTAATTGCAGTGGTGGCTTTAGTCGTAATTGGCCCTGAGCGCTTGCCTAAAGTAGCTCGCATGGCGGGTAATTTATTTGGCCGAGCCCAGCGTTACATGGCTGAGGTACGCAGCGAAGTCAATCGCCAAATTGAGTTAGATGAATTTAAAAAGTTGCGCGAAGAAACTACCGCAGCAATGAAGGATGTAGAGAGTAGCTTGAGCTCCACCGTTAATGAAGCCAGTAGCCATTTAAGCGATCAAGCCGATAGCTACGATTATTCCACTAGCACAAATTCATTTCCGGTTGGCTTACAAATCGATGAAAACAAAGTATTTCGCGATAGCTTGCGTCAAGGCCGTGCCAGTTGGCGGGTGCGTCAAGCAGCACGACCGCTTTGGTATAAGCACACCTCAGGCATACGTTTGCGAGTGCAGTCGGGTGCAGCCCGCATGAAACGTTTTCGTCATGTTGCCTCGTAATGATGCTTAGGCTAATCGATGACTGAACCAAATATGCAAGATCCCCCGCAAGAGAGTCAAACCAAAACAGACAATGCCTTACCAGCCAGCGAGGGCTTGCAAGAAACGTTTATTTCACACTTAGTAGAGCTACGCGATCGCATTATTAAGGCGGCTCTTGCCATCATCATTATTTTTATGAGCTTGGTATATTGGGCTCCAGAAATTTTCCATTTATTTGCACAGCCCTTACTCACTGCTTTACCTAGCGGTGGAAAAATGATCGTGACTGACATTACAGGTTCTTTTTTTGTGCCGATGAAAGTTACCATGCTGGTCGCATTTGTTATTGCTTTGCCGGTTGTGATGTACCAATTGTGGGCTTTTATTGCGCCTGGGCTATATACGCACGAACGGCGTTTAATTGTGCCCTTGGTCGTTAGCAGTTATTCCTTATTTATTATTGGTATGTCGTTTGCTTACTTTTTAGTATTCCCCACTGTCTTTAAATTCATGGCGCACTACAACGCACCGCTAGGTGCTGAGATGCTTACAGATATTGATAATTATTTAAGTTTTGCCATGACCACTTTCTTGGCTTTTGGCATTACCTTTGAAGTACCTGTAGTGGTAGTGGTATTAGTGCGTATGGGCGTAGTACCTTTAGCGAAACTGCGAGAAATTCGCCCTTATGTGATTGTGGGCGCATTTGTCATAGCTGCCGTGGTCACGCCCCCCGATATTTTGTCGCAATTATTATTAGCGGTGCCCATGTCTTTGCTGTATGAACTTGGCCTCTTTATTGCCCGTTTCTATGAAAAAGATAAGTTGGCCTCAACTCCCGATGAAGCCAATGATGAGGCAGCTAATGGTGCTACTACGCCTTCGTAAAAAGGCACGAATTAAATGTGACTTTGCATGCCATGACTTTTACTCACCGATTTTTTGACAGCAAGATTGCGTCCATAGGTTTGGGTTAACCAGACACATAAGCGCTCAAAGCGATAGCGCCGTTGGCGTAAATTACCTTCACCTGCGGCTAAAAATTCATCATCACTTGGTTCGCGAATGATGGCCAACTGCTCGGCTGCTTTGCTAGCGGCAAATAAACAGCGGCGCTGCGAAGTACTTTCGATTTGCGTTAAGCGCGGCAAAATTTTAGGTAATTCGTGGCGCACGTCAACCGCCACACAATGCTCAAGTTGCAGTTGCTCTATTTCTGCAAGTAATAATTCCGCTTTACTAAAGTTAAATTGATTGGCAATCACAATGCGGTGGCACATTAATACCCATGCTGCAGTTAATTGATGATCACTATGATGGGCTAAGGCAAGCTCCGCATATTGGGCTAATTCAAACCAAGCATTTTGTGCTGGATTTGGGCAGCTCACTACAATTTTCATTAGCAGAACATGTGCTTCTGCAATACCTTGTTGATGAGCTTGCCAGGCCCAATAAGAAGCTTGTAAGCCAGTGATTTTTTCATTGAGCTTGTCACGCTTACGCCATAAGTTTGCAGCTTTGCGAAATTGGGCCTTTGCATGACCAAGGTCGGCAGCGCGATCAAAACATTGGTCGCTCTCGTTGGCGCTATAACCTGAAAATTGCGGTCGTCTATAAATTTCACCCAGCGCATACCACGCTTGCGGATCACCATCTTTACCAGCCAGCTCAAGCCAATGCACTGCTTTCTTGAGCGGGGCATTAGATTTAGCTGCACCACTATTTTTGGCCGTAGGTATTTTTGCTTGCGCTAAGCGCAAACCGAGAGTTAGCTTAGCGACTGTGAGTCCCAATTCAGCTGCTTGTAATAATGCCGACTCATCCTGATCTTCCTGCCAATTAGCCCATAATGAAGTAAGTAACTCATTTTTCGGCTGTAATTGAATTAATAAGTCTTTTGCCTTGGCGGCCAAAAAACTTTCTCCAGCAGCAAGAGTTTCTAAATAGCCCTTGCATTGGGTTTGAAGTTTTGTAGAGTCTTGGTCAGTAGCACTTGCTTGCTTAGCTAACCAAGTGGCTAATTGGTTTTGCAAATCAACTTGCTTGGGGTTTAGTACTAAATTTGCCAATTGCCAGCGTGCCTCGCTTACGCCATCATGGGCAAGCTCCCAAAAACGATCCCAAGCAAAGCTAAATGAGGGCGATCCAACGGTAGCTGCAAGTGGAACTTGCACTAACTGGGAAAAAATCCCGCCAAGCGCATCTTGGCTTGAATTGCTAAGGGCAGTTTGAGACGAATTTTGATCTAAGGCCACAAAATAGGCTTTTTCAAGCCAAACCAATGCGTTATTAGGCTGAATTGGGGTATTAAAATAGCCTTGAAGATAAATTGAGGCTAATTCTTGTTGCGCAAAAACATCGCCTTGACGCGCAGAACGGAGGATTTTAAGGAATTCGCGACTTGCCACCTGACAATTTTGGCATCTAAATGCCCCTAATAGCCTAAAAACAGGGGCCTGTTGTCGAGATACAACAAAGAAAACCAAAAAACTCCCTTTCCACAAGCAAAAAGCAGGGGTATCTGCCCCCAAGCTAAGTGCTCAGGGGCAAAAGATTGATACTTCATCAGTCCCGACTTTATGGGCGCATTCTTACTTTATGGAGATTTACGAATGAAAAAATCGCTATTTGCACTTGCCGCTCTCGGCGCTTTTGCTGGTGCTGCTTCTGCCCAGTCAAGCGTCACCGTGTACGGTGTTGTTGACGTTGGTTACGTTAATCAAAAGGCTACTGGAGCTGCTGCCAATACAGCAGGTACAGTTGCACCATCTGGCCAACAAAACAGTTCCATGTTTGGTAACTCAATGGAACAGACCAGTCGTTTAGGCTTTAAAGGTACTGAAGATTTAGGCGGCGGAATGATTGCCTTCTTTACTTTAGAAACCGATGTGCAGCCTACTAACGCGTCGATGTCGTCATGGCAGACTCGTCAAGGCTTTGGTGGTATTGGTAAAGCAGGCGTAGGTCAGTTTGCTTTCGGTACTCAATACACCCCCATGTTTAACCAAATTGCCGCAACCGACGTTGGTAACACCAACAACATGCCAGGTAATGCGGTTTACCCAACCACTAACTATGGTAATAGCGTTAAATCTACTGGTTACGCTGACGGAGCTGGTGTTGGTGGTCAATCTTCTGGTGTAACAGTTCGTACGCAATCAACCTTGTCGGCTCAAACCGCAGTGTTTTCTGGCTTTAAAGCTGCTGCCAACTACACCTTAAGAGACGATACAGCTACCCTAAACACAACCGCTAGCAAGTTACCAGTAACCAATAACTACTCTGGTTGGGGTTTATCTGGTGACTACAGATGGAAACAACTGTATGTTGGTGTTGCTTATCAATCCTACAAATCAAACAATACGGGTCAAGGTAGCGCAACTGGCGGTGCTTCAGCATCTACTATAACAACACCTACTCCAGCAGCTTGGACTGGTGCAGCTGGCGGTACAAACTCCCAAGACAATCAATACTACGGTGCTGCTACGTACGACTTTGGTATCTTGAAAGGCTACTTGCAATATGGTAACCGTAAAGTTTCTAGCGTTATTGATACCAGCTATTACGTTAAGCGCACTTCGCAACAGATTGGTGTTCGTAGCTTCATGACACCAACCATCGAAGGTTGGGCAGTCATTGGTAACGGTAGATACACCGCCTACGGCAAAAATAGCCCAAGCTCTGGCTTTACTGCTTATCAAGTTGGTTTAAACTATTACCTCAGTAAGCGCACCAATTTGTACGCAATTTATGGTTCAAATAATCAGTCAGCCAGTGCAATTGAAGTTGCAACTAGACTCACAGGCTTCGCACTTGGTACTCGTGTAACGTTCTAATCCTTGCTAGTTCAGTTGTTAAAACACTAGCAATACATTAGTTCGGCAATAAAACAAACCCACTGTGGCAACACAGTGGGTTTTTTCTTGGGCTAACTAAGTGACTAAGATTTATTAAGTCAGATTTTGATACAAATCCACAATTAAAGTAATACCAGCATTGATCTAATAGCGTTATCCCATGAATAATTTAGCATAGACTCACGTACCTTTAAGCGATTGATTTGTGCTCTGCCATGGTACGCGTCCTCCATTAAGTCAACTACTTGATCTACAGAAGATTCACCCCAACCTAGCATCCCATGCCCGTGAATTTGTTTTTGAACTGTTAGTGGGAAACAATTATCGGCCTTAATGATGTCAAGATGACCAGTATTTTTTGATATTAAACAAGGCAAACCATATGCAAGTGCCTCCATGGCAACGAGGTTAGTTCCAGCTTCACAGCGATTTGGAAAGACTGCTAAATCTACCTCACGAAATACTTCTGGCATAAGCCTATTCGGCATCGCCTCGAGACAAATAACTTGCTCAGATTTAACGCCATTTCGAAGAATCCATTCATAAATAGACTTTCCCATATCGTCGGAAATTTGCAAAGGGTCACAAATGCCTGACTGATTGATAGACCCTGCAAATTGACCTTCCCATGGAGAGCGCCACGCGGTAATTAATACTACGTCTTCATATTTTGATGCTAGTTTCGCAAAAGCTTTTAGTAAAATATCCTGTCCTTTGCGATATTCTAATTTTCCCCCACTAAAAATTACAAATTTATCATTTAAGTATCTTTTCGGCGCTGGTTGAAATAAATTCAAATCAATACCTTGTATTACGGTATGCACAATAATCTTCTCATCTTTTAACACCGAAGCATTCCAACTTGATCCAGAAATTATAAATTCAAATTTTCTTAAATTTATAATTTCATTTGATGGCAACGGATTTACTTCACTAAAAATTACACCAATGTTTCTAAATCTATTATCAACAGATGATTGATTTGAATTACCAAGGGCTGATAAAAAAAGATCATTATTTTTTAACTCAATATTAGTATTTGGACTCGGTAACTTTTCAGATAAGAACTTAACAGTTAAGGGATCGATGGGATAAAGAAAAGATGGAGGCTCAATAGGAATAACTTCAAAAGAATCGTTCATTGAACCGTAAATGAGAAGGTTTAAACCATAAATTCCCCACCCATAATGATCTGAAATACCCCAGTCAAAACATAGCTTACGTTTTGGTTTCATTGTGCTCTTTACTCAACATTCTTTAGAAAATATTAAATAGATTACTGTAACTCAAAGAATTTAAATACTCACTGTTTAAATCAATCCGAAGGGTAAATTTGCAGTCTGGTGAGGCGATAGAATGGTTGAATGAGGCCTGACTACAACTCACAATTAAAATTAATGGAAGCCTTATTAGATACGAGATTTACAGTATTTTTGACACTACACAAAGGCTATACAAAATCCTTGGGTTGACCAGGGCTTGTTAAATTAAGGGGTAAAAGGCGCTTAAAGCTCTGGCCAGGCGTTGCCTTAACCTCCTCGACTACAGCGTCAGTGACTGATGAGATGGGGGCAGGAATGGCCTAGAGGGGCGTACATCTCAGCTTCTAAGACCTTTTATTTTAACTAGTAGCTTGGTTAGCAGTAACCCCACTGAGGCAGCATAGTGGGTTTTTTCTTTGGCGATTAGAATTGAAGGCATGTCAGCAGCGCATCATCAACCTAATACCTCTTTGCAGCAGAGCAATACAGATCTAGCGCTGTTAACCCAATTACAGCAGGCCGAGCGATTTCTGCAAGAGGGCCGCTTTTCTGAGGCCCGCAAGTGCTATGAACTCATACTTCAAGCCTATCCTCAACAAGCAGAGGCCCTCCATTTTTTAAGTTTAATTTATTTTCAGGCAGGAAATGCACAGGCTGCTCTACAAGCAATCGATGCCGCGTTGGTAAGCTCACCAAATTATGTGCTCGCCCATAACAACAAGGGTAGTATGCTAATTGAGTTAAAGCAACCACTAGCAGCTTTAGCTTGCTATGAAAAAGCCATTGCTTGCGATTCCCAATTTGCTCTTGCCCACTTTAATCGTGGGGTAACACTTTATGATTTACGCAAACTAGAGCAAGCGATAGAAAGTTATGATCGCGCAATTGCGCTTGATCCGCAATATGCACAAGCTCACAATAATCGTGCTAACACCCTAAAAGAGTTACTGCAAGTTAAGGAGGCAATTAGTGGCTATGACCAAGCTTTGCTTATCAAACCAGATTTTGCCGAGGCCCATTGGAATCGAGCCTTAGCCCACTTAGTTTTAGGCAACTATGAGCTGGGGTGGAAAGATTATGAGTCACGCTGGCAATCCCCCGAATTAAGTCGTGCAGCAGGTGAGCGAAAACTGAATGGCGCGCTCTGGCTTGGGCAAGAGTCGCTGCAACACAAAATTATTTTGTTGCATAGTGAACAAGGCTTAGGTGATGCAATTCAATTTAGTCGCTATGCCGCATCCGTAGCTAAATTAGGCGCAACAGTTATTTTAGAAGTTGAAAAACCCCTGATTGCCTTATTTCAGACTTTAGCTGGCGTCACACAAATAATTGAGAAAGGGCAGCCCCTTCCACTATTTGACTTTCATTGTCCGCTAATCAGTCTGCCCTTTGCTTTTAAAACAAAGCTAGACAATATCCCCTTCACCCAAAAATACTTAGGCGTAGACCCTACTAAACAGATTTTATGGCAGAAAAAATTAGGGCCGAAAACAAAAATACGCGTTGGTGTGGTTTGGTCTGGGGGCTTACGCCCCAATCAACCAGAGGCTTGGGCAGTTAATGAAAGGCGCAATATTTCATTAGCTTTACTCGCACCATTAAAAAATGAGGCAATCGATTTTTATAGTTTGCAAAAGGGTCAGCCAGGCGAATCTGAGCTAGTAGCCCTTAAGGCAGCAGAGTGGCATGGCCCCAATTTAATAGATTTAACGGCGCAGCTGCATAATTTTGCTGATACCGCGGCCTTGATAGATCAACTCGATTTAATCATCACAGTAGACACCGCAATTGCTCACCTAGCTGGCGCTTTAGGAAAGCCAGTATGGATTTTGAACCGTTTTGATACCTGCTGGCGCTGGCTTTTAGACCGCAACGATAGTCCTTGGTACGACTCGGTACGATTATTTCGGCAAGCACAATTAGGCCAATGGGAGCCAGTAATAGAGCAGGTGCGAAATCAGTTGCAGCAATTGGCAGCTACTAAAAGCAAGTAGATAGAAGACGAAAAATGAGGGGGCTAAAAACACATATCATCTCAGGGTATTCCCCAAAATAGGGCTTATTGGCCGCTAAGGGCTAGATAAAACCGATAAAGTCTGCTAAAAATAGGGGTTCATTAAAACCCAATTGAAACTCTATTCCGATTAACCTCACAAAATAAGACCAGTCATGAAAAAACATTCACGCTTTATTAAAACCACGCTTTCTGCTGCAATGATTTCCGCTTTTGCTATCAGCGGTATGTTCGCCGCTTCGGGCGCAATGGCAGCAGGCACTTTAGACAAAATTAAATCGACTAGCTCTGCAACCATGGGTGTAAGAGAGTCTTCGGGCGCGTTGTCCTATACGATTGGTGACGGCAGATTTGCTGGTTACCACGTTGAAATTTGTCAGCGTGTATTAACTGAAATTAAAAATCAACTGGGCATTAAGGTGCTAGAAATTAAATATTTACCAGTGACCTCGCAAAATCGTATTCCTTTAGTTCAAAATGGTACCGTTGATATTGAGTGCGGCTCGACTACCAACAATAGTGCCCGTCAAAAAGATGTTGCTTTTGCGGTGACAACGTATGTTGAAGAAATTCGTATTGCGGTTAAAGCCAACTCAGGAATCACTTCTTTGAATCAGCTCAATGGCAAAAAAGTTGCCACCACTACGGGTACGACTTCGGTGCAGTTACTCCGTAAGCACGAAAAAGCCACAGGTGTTAATTTTGATGAAGTCTTTGGTAAAGACCATGCCGATAGTTTCTTATTGCTTGAATCAGGTCGTGCCGATGCATTCGTGATGGATGGCTCGATTCTCGCGGGAAATATTGCTAATGCAAAAAATCCGAAAGATTTCAAAATTGTGGGTGAAGTAATTGCAGTTGAGCCAATCGCAATCATGATGCGCAAAGACGACCCCGATTTTAAGAAAGCCGTTGATGACAGCCTCAAAAGGATGATGGCTGATGGATCGTTAACCAGACTTTGGGATAAATGGTTCTTGCAGCCCATTCCACCTAAAAATGCGCTGGTCGGCTTGGCTTTATCGGAAAGCACCAAACAGGCTTGGGCTAATCCTAATGACAAACCAGCTGAAGCCTATCAAAAGAAATAAGCTTTTTCTCTTTGAAGAGTTGGTAGTTTAAAAGTGGCAATGGATTGGGGTGTCTTTTGTAAAGACACAATTACAGGAGAGGCATCTGAACACTGCCTCTCTTCGATTTTTCAATTTGGCAAAGATGCTGATCCAACTTATCTAGATTGGTTACTTAAAGCTTGGGGCTGGACCTTATTGGTTGCCGTACTCAGCTTATTCATTGCGCTCGTATTGGGCACCATCATGGGCACCCTCAGAACGATCCCAGCGAATGTAAAGGGTGGCAAATGGTTGGCCGGTTTTGCGACCGCATGGGTTGAGGTATTTCGCAACATCCCCGTCTTGGTACAAGTTTTTGTTTGGTACCACGTCGTGCCAAATATTTTCCCGATTATGAAGGGCTTACCAGCCTATTGGCTAGTGTGTTTTGCTTTAGGGTTTTATAGTTCAGCACGAATGGCGGAGCAAGTGCGCGCCGGTATTCAGTCATTATCTTCAGGTCAGCGTATGGCTGCCTTAGCTTTGGGGTTAAGTACATATCAAAGTTATCGGTATGTGATTTTGCCAACTGCGTTTCGTATCATCATTCCACCACTCACCTCAGAGTGTATGAATTTAATCAAAAATACCTCAGTGGCATTTGCGGTATCAGTACCCGAACTCACTTTATTTGCAATGCAGGCGCAAGAAGAGACTTCTCGTGGCGTCGAAATTTATTTAGCTGTTACTTTGCTATATGCTTTTTCGGCTTTTGGTGTCAATCGAGTCATGACTTTGATCGAAAAACGCGTCGCTATTCCGGGTGCGCGCAGTAATTTACTCGCTATCCATTAAAAATTCAATTGAATAATAGCGCTCTCTATGCTTAATTTAGACCTCAGTATTTACAATTGGGAACTCTTTTCAAGCTATATCTTGAAGGGCCTGCTCTTTAGTGTGCAGCTCACTGTAGTCGCTACCATTGGGGGTATTTTTTTTGGCACAATCTTAGCTCTGATGCGCTTAAGTGGTAAACCTGTTCTGGTTTATGTGGCAACAATTTATGTCAATACCATGCGCTCAATTCCACTGGTGATGGTGATCTTATGGTTTTACCTTTTGATCCCAATTTTAATCGGCACCCCTATTGGCGCCGATTTATCTGCCACTATTACTTTTATTGCTTTTGAGGCAGCATTCTTTTGCGAGATTGTACGGGCTGGTATTAAATCGGTTGGTACGGGTCAAACCTATGCTGCAGAGGCGTTGGGCATGAATTATTCACAAACCATGAGCCTCATTGTTTTGCCACAAGCATTTCGAAATATGATTCCTATTTTTATGACCCAAACCATTGTGCTCTTTCAAGATACCTCATTGGTATATGCCATTGGAGCTTATGATTTATTAAAAGGCTTTGATATTGTTGGCAAAAACTTTGGCCGACCAATTGAAGCTTACTTATTGGCTGCAGTAACCTATTTCTTGATTTGCTTTTCACTATCTAAATTTGCCCTCTGGGTGCAAAGCAAAGTAGCCATTATTAAGTAAGCAGCTGCAGAGAAATTAACCAAGATAAATAGAGAATTTTTAATGATTGATTTTAAAAATGTTTCAAAGTGGTATGGTACTTTTCAGGTCTTAGCAGACTGCACTACCTCGATTCAAAAAGGCGAGGTGGTTGTTATCTGCGGGCCATCGGGCTCGGGAAAGTCAACTTTAATTAAAACCATTAATGCACTTGAGCCATTTCAGGCCGGTGAAATTATTGTGAATGGTATTTCTTTACAAGATCCTAAGGCTAACCTTCCCCAGTTGCGCTCTAAGGTTGGCATGGTGTTTCAAAATTTTGAATTATTCCCCCACTTAAATGTAACTGAAAATTTAACTTTAGCGCAAATGAAAGTGTTAGGACGCTCGGCCAGTGAAGCAAAAGCCCATGGCCTAAAATATCTTGAGCGCGTTGGCCTCATGGAGCAAAAAGATAAATTTCCTGGCCAGCTATCCGGCGGTCAACAACAGCGAGTGGCAATTGCGCGGGCCTTAACGATGGACCCCATTGTGATGTTATTCGATGAGCCTACTTCAGCTTTAGACCCCGAGATGGTAGGAGAGGTATTAGATGTGATGGTTAAGCTGGCACAAGACGGCATGACCATGTGTTGCGTAACTCATGAAATGGGCTTCGCGCGCAAAGTAAGCCATCGGGTTATTTTTATGGATCAAGGGCGCATTGTCGAAGATTGTTCGCGTGACGATTTCTTTAACCGACCTGAAGAGCGCTCGCAAAGAGCCAAAGACTTTTTGTCAAAAATTTTGGCGCACTAGTGGGTCTTAGTGCCCATTATTTCTTTGCTGCCTTGGGGCGCTTGCCAATCGGCACCTGCAAGCTTATCTCTTTTCCCTTGCGCAATAGTTTTAAATTGACCTGATTACCAGGGCCGAGCTGGGCAATGGCGTTCAGTAATGCAGTGACATCAGCAACAGGACGTTCATTGACAGCAATTAAAATATCGCCGGGCTTAACCCCACCGCGATCTGCCGGGCCTCCTTCCAAAACACCCGACAATAAAACGCCTACGGTAGTGCTCGGTAAATTGAACGATTGAATTAATTCTTTTGACAGGTTTTGAGGTTCGACCCCAATCCACCCACGAGTAACACTACCGTTAGTTAGAATCGATTCCATGACCTGCTTTGCTAAGTTCACTGGAATAGCAAAACCAATTCCCATTGAACCGCCGCTGCGAGAGTAGATTGCCGTATTAATGCCAATTAAATGGCCACGCGTATCTACCAAAGCGCCACCCGAATTTCCGGGATTAATTGCCGCATCAGTCTGGATAAAATTTTCAAAGGTATTGATACCCAAATGATCGCGTCCAAGGGCCGAGACAATGCCGGAGGTTACTGTTTGCCCAACACCAAAGGGATTGCCAATGGCTAAGACGATATCGCCAACATGCACTGATTCTATTTTTCCTAGAGTGATGGGTGGCGGCAATTGTTTTAAGTCGATCTTCAGTACCGCAATATCCGTATCGGGGTCGCTGCCAATTACTTTAGCTTTTGTTTTTCTGCCGTCAGATAAAGCAATGTCAATATCGTCGGCGCCTGCAATTACGTGGTGATTGGTAAGGATGATACCTTCGGGGCTTACCAAAACACCCGAGCCTAAGCTAGTGCTTGGCTCGTCGTCAGGGCCTTGTTCACCAAAGAAAAATTGATACCATGGCTCATTACGATGGGCATTATTTTTCCCATTTAAGCTTTTAGCGAGAGCCTTACTGCTAAAAATATTGACCACGGCCGGCATCGAACGTTTGGCCGCTTCGTAGTGTGAGCCAGGACTAATGGAGTGCCCATCGTAACTAGCCTCTTTTAGGCTGACGTTATCAACTAAGGAGCTAATTTGTACGCCTGACAACCAGCTTGGTTTAAGAGTTGCAACAATAAACCAAACAGCTAGTAAGATCGTAATCACTTGGGCAAATAAAAGCCATAAACGCTTTAGCATGTCAATCTGCAATCAAAAGATGGCTGTTTATTTTTTCAAGCTATCACGAATGTCGCGCAAGAGAGTAATTTCCTCTGGAACCGGCAAAGGCTTAGCAGATGCTTCCTGCACAGCATCATTTAAACGCACTCGGTTGACAATCTTGACCATCTGAAAAATCACAAAAGCCAATAAAAAGAAGTTAATCGAAATTGTAATGAAATTACCATAAGCAAACATTGGCACACCAGCCTTTTTTAAAGCTTCATAGGTGCTCGGCACGCCATCGGGAACTTGGCCCAAAATAAAAAATAAATTGGTAAAGTCAATTCTGCCCCCGAGCAAGGTAGAGAGTAGGGGCATCACTAGGTCATTGACCAGTGAATCGACAATTTTGGCAAAAGCAGCGCCAATAATTACCCCCACTGCTAGATCAATCACACTGCCTTTGACTGCAAATTCGCGAAATTCCTTGAAGACGCCCATGCTCAGTTCCCCTTTACTTGATCTAACATTCAACGCGAAAACTCCTTTTTACTTTAAAATAGGTGGTTTAAGTAATTTTTACCAATAAATGCATTTTTCAAGGAATGGCGTAAATGAGTGACAAGCCTAATACCGACAAGAGTCGGCGTAATTGGCTGATTGCCACCTCCGTAGTAGGGGGAATTGGTGGGGCGGCTGTGGTGGTGCCTTTTGTAGGGAGTTTTCAGCCATCTGAGCGGGCAAAGGCTGCAGGAGCTCCTGTAGAGGTCGATATCACCGGTATGAAGCCAGATGAGGTACGAACCGTTGAATGGCGTGGTAAGCCGGTATGGGTGGTTAGGCGCACCCCAGCACAGGTGGCAGAGCTGCCCAAAAATGACCCCGAATTAGCTGACCCAAACTCCTTGCGCAATCAAGACACCCTAACCCCCCCATATGCGCGCAATCAATATCGCTCGATTAAGCCCGAATATTTTGTTACGGTGGGTATTTGCACCCATTTGGGCTGCTCGCCTTCAGCTAAATTTGAGGCGGGGGCCCAGCCATCCTTGCCCAATGATTGGCCCGGTGGTTGGTTTTGTCCCTGTCATGGGTCAACTTTTGACTTTGCTGGCCGAGTTTATAAAAATAAACCTGCTCCAGATAATCTCGAAGTACCACCTCACAAATACTTAAGCGACACAATGATTTTAATTGGTGATGATTCAAAGGCCTAATTAGAAAGCTCAGGAGAAATACATGGCATTTCATGAAATAAAAGTTCCAGATAATGCATCAGTTTTACAAAAATTGCTGGCTTGGGTTGACTCTCGCTTTCCTTTATCGTCGACTATTAAAGCTCACCTTACTGGTTACTATGCCCCCAAAAATCTCAATTTTTGGTATGTCTTTGGCGCTCTCGCGATCGTAGTTTTAGCAATTCAAATTATTACTGGCATTTTCTTAACCATGAATTACAAACCCGATGCGGCTAAAGCATTCGAGTCAGTTGAATACATCATGCGCGAAGTACCCTTTGGTTGGTTAATTCGCTATATGCACTCCACCGGCGCCTCGATGTTTTTCATCGTGGTGTATTTACATATGTTTCGCGGCATGATCTACGGCTCTTATCGTAAACCTCGCGAACTTATTTGGATTTTTGGAACAGCAATCTTTTTGTGTTTAATGGGCGAGGCCTTTTTTGGCTACCTCTTACCCTGGGGGCAAATGTCGTATTGGGGCGCTCAAGTAATCGTGAATCTATTTTCAGCCATTCCTTTAATTGGCCCTGATTTATCACTTTGGTTACGGGGCGACTACGTAGTTGGCGATGCAACCTTAAATCGTTTTTTTGCTTTCCATGTCATTGCTCTTCCACTGGTATTAATTGGTTTGGTTGCCGCCCATATTGTGGCCTTGCATGAAGTCGGCTCTAATAACCCCGATGGCGTAGAAATTAAAGACACCCTCGATGCCGATGGTCATCCAGTCGATGGTATTCCATTCCATCCTTATTACACTGTGCATGATGTGATGGCCTTAAGCATTTTCTTAATTATTTTTGCGTCAATTGTCTTTTTTGCGCCAGAGATGGGCGGATATTTTATTGAAGCAAATAATTTCATTCCGGCAGATCCCTTTCTAACGCCTGCGCACATCGCACCAGTCTGGTATTTCACACCTTTTTATTCAATGCTACGCGGCACTACTACAAGCTTTTTAATTCCCTTGTGGATCTTTTTTGCGGTGCTTTTAGGAATGGCCATGCTCCGCGCCAAGACCTTGATGATGAAAGCACTCTGCGTCTTTATCTTGGCAGCATTAGCGGCTGGTTTTTATTTGCTAGATGCTAAGTTTTGGGGTGTTGTCATTATGGGCGGTTCAGTAGTCGTGATTTTCTTTCTCCCTTGGCTTGATTACTCTAAAGTTAAATCGATTCGCTATCGCCCCAATTTTCACAAATATATTTATGGTGTCTTTGTGGCGAGTTTTATTATTTTAGGATACTTAGGCATTCAGCCGCCATCGCCTGTGTTTGAAAAAATTTCTCAGATTTGTACCATTTATTATCTAGGCTTTTTCCTGGCAATGCCTTTCTGGAGTCAGCTTGGCGAGTTCAAGCCTGTTCCAAGCCGCATCACTTTTCAGCCCCATTAATTGGGCTACAGAGAACAATTAGGAACTAGCATGCAATCGATTCTGTCAATTTTAAAAATGAGTTGTCGTAACAGCGCTCTGGTAGCAATCTGCAGCTTTTTATTGTTAGCTAAAGTAAATGCCAATGAAGTCAGCTTTCCGCTAGATGCTGCGCCCCAAAGAGTGAGTAATAATGCTTCATTGCAAAACGGCGCCAAGCTTTATATGAACTACTGTGCAGGTTGTCATTCGGCCGAATCAGTTCGCTATAGCAGTTTGCGCGACATTGGGCTAACTGATCAGCAAATTAAAAATAATTTAATTTTGAATGGAGCCAAAATAGGCGACTTAATGACAATATCCATGTCAGCCAAAGACGCTAAAGAATGGTTTGGTAAAGCCCCACCCGATTTATCGGTAGAAGCGCGTGCCCGTGGCACCGATTGGATTTACACCTACCTACGCACTTTTTATAAAGATGATTCAACCCCAACGGGATGGAATAATTTGGTCTACCCTAATGTTGGCATGCCACACGCCTTATGGGAATTACAGGGCGAGCGCGGGGCAAAATTTGCCGAAGTCAAAGACCCACACGACCCAAGCAGAGTAGAAAAAAAGTTCATTGGCTATGAGCAAATCACCCCAGGAACCATGAAGACTGCAGAATACGACGATAATATAGCCGACTTAGTCGCATTCATGTCTTGGATGGCTGAGCCAGTGCAACTAGAGCGCAAGCGTTTGGGGGTGCTGGTAGTGTTATTTTTGGTAATATTTGCTGTATTTGCATGGCGCCTGAATAAGGCCTATTGGAAAAACATTCACTAAGTATTTTTTTAAGGATCTTTGCATATGATGGTGTTGTACTCGGGCACAAACTGCCCATTCTCGCAACGCTGCCGCCTAGTGTTATTCGAAAAAGGCATGGATTTTGAGATTCGCGATGTTGATTTATTCAACAAACCCGAAGATATCTCAGTGATGAACCCCTACGCTCAAGTACCAATTTTGGTCGAGCGAGATTTGATTTTGTATGAATCCAACATCATTAATGAGTATATCGATGAGCGTTTTCCGCATCCCCAATTAATGCCACCCGACCCAGTTGCAAGGGCTAGGGCACGCTTATTTTTATTTAATTTTGAAAAAGAATTATTTATTCACGTCATTGGTTTGGAAAATGAAAAAGGAAAAGCTGCTGAAAAATTGCACGATAAAGCCCGCTTGGCAATTCGTGATCGTTTAACTCAGTTAGCACCAATTTTTATCAAAAATAAATACATGTTAGGCGATGAGTTTTCCATGCTTGATGTGGCTATTGCCCCGCTATTGTGGCGTCTTGAGCACTATGGCATTGATTTATCGCGTAACGCTGCGCCTTTGCTAAAGTATGCCGAACGTATTTTCAGTCGTCCTGCTTATATTGAGGCTTTAACTCCTTCCGAAAAAGTCATGCGTCGCTAAGCAGTATTAGACTCAGACCTAAACTAGGGGTATTGCACCCGTCGAACACATGGCCGATCACACCCCTAGTACCAAACCCTACTTAATTCGCGCACTACATCAGTGGTGCAGCGATTTTGGTTTTACCCCTTTTATTGCTGTTTTTGTAGATCAGCAGGTTGAAGTGCCAATGGAGTTTGTTAAAAATGACGAGATTGTTTTAAATCTCTCAACTGAAGCATGCCATGAATTACAGCTTGAAAATGACTGGATTAGTTTTCAAGCACGCTTTAGCGGTGTACCTAAAAAAATATTTGTCCCTATTTCAAATGTTTTGGCTATTTATGCCCGTGAAAATGGACAAGGGATGTCGTTTCCTTTTGAGGTAATTACACCAGATAATATTGCTGGGGATACCGCCAGAAAAAGTAAGCAAGCCACCCCTAGTCGACCAGCCTTAAAAATTGTGAAGTAATGTCCAATGAGTATGCTTATGCATATGAAATTGCCACCCTTATTAATCACTTCAGCAATTACGATTGCTGATCAGCAACCTGTTATTGGCGATCCCGATGCGCGCTTACGACTTACTTTAGTTGCAATTGGTAAATGGCTGGAACTGGAACCAGAGATTCAAATGGTGATTTGTGATGGCTCTAATTTTGACTTATCCACCATTATGCGAACCCATTTTCCCCAAGCGAAAATTGAATGCCTACACTTTCAAAATAACGCCGCTCTAGTCGCCAAACTTGGTAAGGGCTATGGTGAAGGTGAAATCATAAACTATGCTTTAGATCATTCAACGCATTTACAGGCGGCCAGTTTTTTTATTAAGTGCACCTCAAAAGTGTGGATAAAAAACTTTTCTGCATGCCTACGGTATTGGAATGGCAGATTTATTTGTAATGCTGATTTTTCGAATGTCACGAAATTTAAACCTTACACCTTAAATCATATTGATACGCGTTTTTTTATTGTTGATAAGATATTTTATCGAGAGACTTTTTCCCAGGCTTACTTGCAGGTTAATGATCCCCTGCGGCAGACGATTGAACAATGCTTCAAAAAAATCGTTTTAGAAAAAAAACTGCAAGAATTTATATTGCCAATTTGGCCGGCTTTAGCAGGTTTTGCTGGTTCAACTGGTGAAGACTACGAGCTTTCACGTTTAGGTATTTGGAAGGAAGATTTCAAGCGTATGGTGCTCCGTTGGCGCTCGCCCTTGGTAGCACATAAGTAGTTTAAAATGGCTAGATGCCCCATTAGCTCATCTGGTAGAGCAACTGATTTGTAATCAGTAGGTGGTCTGTTCGAGTCGGACATGGGGCACCACTTTTTTCGATTGAAAACTACCACACATGGCTAGCGAGTTTGAGACCATTACCGCAATTGGAATTCAATGTGCTCAGGCTGGTAAAAACCAAGAGGCACTTGAATGGTTTACCAAGGGAGTAGCCTTAAGCCCTAAAGCGGCGCATGCCCATCTATATCAAGGTAATGCTTACAGCGCCTTGAGAAATTTTTCTGCCGCACTCAAATGCTACAACAAAGCAATTGATTTAAATCCGCAATTTGTTGAGGCTTATAACAATCTTGGTTTGTTATTAATTCAACAGAACGATTATCGCAATGCTTTAATTTATTTTGCGCAAGCCATTCGGGTTGATGCCGAATTTTGCGAGGCTTATCTGAACCAAGGCTTCGCTTTATTTGCCCTGGGCGAGTATGCCGCTGCGTTACAAAGTTATGAAAAAGCAGTGCAACTGCAACCAAATCATGCGCTTGCTTATAATAATTTAGGCAATACTTACAAGGCTTTAGAAAAACCGCTGGAGGCATTGCAGTGTTACGAAAAAGCGCTTGAAATAAATCCCGGCCTTGCCGACCCTTGGTATAACCGTGGCAT
>Ga0208942_1000227_pt1 | contig 24966 bp, 20 predicted proteins | sample GreLakmeSU08MSRF_FD_187704 | JGI IMG/M metagenome (GOLD analysis project Ga0208942, IMG submission 187704) | Freshwater lentic microbial communities from great Laurentian Lakes, MI, USA - Great Lakes metaG SU08MSRF (SPAdes) | ecosystem: Environmental > Aquatic > Freshwater > Lake | place: Great... | reverse complement strand
CATTATTTAAGAACAGCCGATGAATCGAGAATGTTAAACGAAAGAAAAAAACCTTGTCTAATTATTGCCGCTTCGGGAATGTGTGAAGCCGGTAGAATTCTTCATCATTTAGCAAATCATATTGGTGATTCGAGAAATACTGTGCTCATTGTTGGATTTCAAGCGGAAAATACTTTGGGAAGACGATTAGTAGAAAAATCTGATGAAGTTCCGATTTGGGGCGATCCTTACAAACGAAATTGCCAGGTTGTTGTTTTAAATTCTTTCAGTGCGCATGCTGATTCAAATGAACTTGTGGAATATTGCTCTCATTTTAGTTCGAAAAATATTAAAGAAGTATTTCTAGTTCATGGTGAAATAAAACAATCCCAAGCTTTTTCAGATAAATTACTTTCAATGGGATTCCCATCTGTTCAAATTCCTGAACGGCTTTCGAGTTTTATTCTGTCTTAATTAAGAAATGATAGTTAATGTTTTACCAAAACTTTTAAATTGTTTATTGTGTTACTCTGTTTATTATTTAATTTTCAACTCAAATCTTTCTGCGCAAACAAGAAACCTGTTTTTAATTTCTTCAGATAAAAACATCAACACTTATCATAATCGTAGTAATCTTGGATTAACTTCGGATACAAATAATTTTAGATTTACTTTTTCAGATGATTTTCATTCTACAATTATTTCAGGGACAACTCCTATTTATCGGGAAGAAAATTTACTCAACTTACAATCTGTTTATAAATATTCTACTTTACTTTCACCTCTCTTTGAAGTTCGTTCTTTTGTAGTTAAAGATAATTACCTCACAACAAACCGAACTGAGTATAATTCTATTTTGAGTGGACTTCAGTTTAAACCGACAAATTATTTACAAACTTCCACACTTTTTGGATTTCGTCAGGATGTTCAGCAAGAAATTAAAGATAAAGGTTTTGGATTTACTTTTATAACGCAATTAGATTCTGCTATCGAGCTTCCAATATTTTCCAATTCTATTTTTCAAATGGAAAAATATATTGTTGGTGATCGAACTTTGTCCTCTAAAAATGGAATAATTGGAATGTCGTCTAACTTTACAAATAACGGATATGACAGCATCCAAGTTCGCTATTTTGAACATCAATCCGATTTTTATATTTCTGCCGATTCAAATATTTTAAATTTGTTCAAAGTAAAAAATAATATTCGCTCGCGAAAGGAAGATGTTGTTTCGGTTTTAAACATTTTAAATTATCCACTAACTTCTAATTTAATTGTAAATCTTAATACTTCAGTTGATTCCAGAAATATTGGGAATTCATATAAATATTTTAATTTCAAACAGTCAACTTTATTTCCCGCAAATGTAAAAGAGTTGCGGCTTGGTGGTGCAATTCAATTACTTTATAATTTCGATGATGGTTCGTTGTCGACTGGGATTGGTTATACAGAAAGAAATGAAGATCATTTTTTAAATAAAATTGATAGCGTTCCTGAAAATATTTTTTCTCAAAAAGAAAAACAAGAGCTTCAGTTAAATAATTCTACACAGAGAACTAATATTTGGGGAAGATATTCGCAGGTTATCTCAAATACCGATTTAATTAATTTTCAGTTTTCCAGCGGAATATTAAAATACAACACTCCTTCTTCTGAAAATGTTGAGGATAGAGATGAACTTGCAATCAATATTTCTCTCGAAGAGCAACATGTTTTTCATAAAAATTTTATAATGACAACGACCTCGGATGTTTTATTAACTCATAATGTTTATTTGTTAAAGGAAAGAAGTGCAAATAATTTGTGGAATCGTGTAATTCGATTTGGAGCAAACTTTGTATTTACTCCAACTCCTTATTTTCGGTCAACAAATAGTTTTGATGTGTTGGCGAATTATTCTGTTTACGATTTTGAATCAACAAGAAGTGATGTTAAAAGTTATTCTTACAGACAGTTCCGTTTAATTGATTCAACGAAGTGGAAATTCAATTCAAATTTCGAAGGGATATTACATGTTCAATTCAGAGAATATATTCGTGGGCAATTTGCATGGAATTCATTTTCAGAGCGGCCGGAAGAATTTGTTGATGAACTCTTTTTTTCGCCAACAATAAAATATTCGCTAGATGAAATAAGTTTTAGTTCGGGATTAAAATCATTTCAGCAAATCAGATATCGATATGTTGCGGAAAAAAGAATTTATTACGACAACTTTATAAGTGCGGGACCAACTATTCAAATTAGCTGGAAGAAAAATAATTTTGAATTACTTTGTACTGGTTGGCGTGATTATCGGTTTTTATCTGGGGAACGAATTTCTATAATTAACGACTTCCAATTGTCGGCAAAATATTTGTGGTAGTTTTTTTGGAAATATTATTTTTTCATTGAATCATAAACATTCATCACTTCTTTCACAGATTTTGCAGAAGCTTGAAGAAGATTCATTTCTTCGTTATTTAATTTCAATTCAATAACTTTTTCAATTCCATTTTTACCAAGTACAACTGGCACACCGAGATAAATATTTTTTAAACCATATTGACCGGTTAACCAAGCACACACAGGGAAAATTCTTTTTTGGTCGCGAACGATTGCTTCAACCATTTGTGCCGCGGCGGCTCCCGGCGCATACCAAGCTGATGTTCCGAGAAGATTTACAATTTCTCCACCACCTTTTTTTGTGCGTTCAATTATTGCGTCGAGTTTTGTTTTTTCAATTAATTCGGTAACAGGAATTCCGCCAACCGAAGTATAACGCGGAAGTGGAACCATTGTGTCGCCATGTCCACCCATTAAAATTGCCTTTATATCTTTTGGAGAACAATTTAATTCTGTTGCAAGAAATGCGCTGTATCTCGCGGTATCTAAAATTCCAGCCATTCCAAAAACTTTATTCGAATTAAATTTCGAAGTCAAATATGCAACATAAGTCATAACATCAAGTGGGTTTGAAACTACAATAATAATTGCATTTGGAGAATATTTTACAACATTTTCTGTTACAGTTTTTACAATTCCCGCATTAATAGAAATTAAATCATCTCTACTCATTCCCGGTTTTCGTGGCAATCCAGAAGTAATAACTACAACATCCGAGTTTGCAGTTTTTGAATAATTGTTAGTTGACCCGGTAACTTTTGTATCATATAAATTTATTGGAGATGTTTGCCACATATCCAATGCTTTACCTTCGGCAAGATTTTCTTTTATGTCAAGTAAGACTACTTCGTTAGCAAGTTCTTTTTGCGCAATAATATCTGCACAAGTTGCTCCAACATTTCCTGCACCTACAACTGTAATTTTCATTAAATTTCCTTTCGAGTTCGTATAAAATAAAAATGAGACACTTTTGGATGTCTCATTCGTAATCAGCTACATTTTTATTTTTTAATTATGCTGTGAGTATGGAAACTGTTTTTCTTGTTTTTCCAACAAATTTAAATTTTACAACTCCATCTTTAAGTGCAAAGAGTGTGTCGTCCCCACCACGAGAAACATTTTCACCTGGATGAAATTTTGTTCCTCTTTGACGAACAATAATTGAACCGGCAGTTACATGTTCGCCGCCAAATCTTTTTACACCGAGTCGTTGAGCATTACTATCACGACCGTTTCTAGTACTTCCCGCTCCTTTTTTATGTGCCATAAATTTTTCCTTTTAAACTTAATTCTTAACCGTTAATTGAACTAATTTCGATTTGTGTATAAAGTTGTCGATGTCCTCTTTTTACACGATATCCTTTTCGTCTTTTCTTTTTGAAAACAATTACTTTGTCATCTTTTACATGTCCCAAAACTTTTACAACGACAGATGAATTCGAAAGAAATGGATTTCCTACTTTTACCGCTGTTTCGTTGGCGTACAATAAAACATCATTAAAGGTTAGTATATCACCAACCTCAGATTGTATATGAGGTACATACAATTTTTCTGATGGATTAACATTAAACTGCTCTCCGGATATTTTTACAATTGCATACATGGTTAATTTACCTTTTTTATTTTTTAGGATACAAATATACTTAAATTTTGCACCTGATAGCAATTATATTTCTAACTCTAATTTTTAATAGCAACTACCAATAAACCCGATCCTGTTAAGTTATCTGAGAAATAATCAATTATCATAAGTATTATAACCGGCAGAATTACTACTATATAATAGAATGGGAGTAATATAAATAAGATTGTTGATATGTTTAATAGTGACATCGGGATTTTTATACCAAATCTCCACGATAGATTGCCGAACGTCCCATAAGTATATCTAACTGTTTCAACACGAAAACCAACCGATTGTAATTTTTGAGTCAACTCATCTTTGCTGTATCCATTACGAGCATGTTCTTCAATAAAACTTTTATCGGTAGAACAACCTGCATCTGATCCTCCTAAATTTGAAGGAGTATTTACAAGAAGTCTTCCAAATGGTTTAAGCGCTTTATAAAAATTTTCGAAAACTTTAACATCATCCGGAATATGTTCCATTACATCCACCGAAACTATTAGATTAAACTTTTCATTGTGAGTTTGAATTGTTAAATCTTCAACTACAAACGAAATTCTGTGCGAAAGTCCACTTTCTTTTATAAATATTTTACAATCTTCAATTTGATCTTCTTTAACATCTGCTGCATGAATTTTTAAAAATGGAAATTTTTTTAGACAGTAATAAGAATATTGTCCAAAGCCCGAGCCGGCATCAAACATAGTGTATCCTTGTCCAGCTGAACTAATTAATTCGCGTAATGCTTTTTTAACATACCACTCTCTCAAAAACATTAATCCTAAAATTTTATAAAATATTTTTCTGAATGCTGGTTTTTTACGTGCAACTTTTCCGATTATATTTTTAATTGGGTCGTAGTACATTTTTAATTTTTTGCGAGTTCTTCAATCCCCTCAACCATTTTATCCCAAGTGTAATTCTTTTTTTCAATCATAACACCATCTGTTAATTTTTGTTGAAGGTTGTTTTTATAAAATTTAATAATTGCATCAGCAAGTTGCGTTGGATTATTTGGCTCAACAAGAAGTCCGGAAATTTCATTCTTTACAACTTCTGCTAATCCACCAACTTTTGTTGCAATAATTGGTTTATTAAAATAATATGCAATCTGTGCAATTCCACTTTGAGTTGCATCGGTGTAAGGCAATATTAAACAATCAGCAGCAGAAAAATATTTTGCAACTTCATTATTTGGTATATAATTAGAGTTGATAGAAATATTGTTTTCAAGTTTGTACTTAGAAATTTGTTTCAAATATGGCTTATCGTCTTCATAAAATTCACCTAAAACTAGTAGTTGTACATCAATATTTTCCAGAACAATATTCATAGCATCTATTAATATATTCAAGCCTTTATATGGCCGAATATATCCAAAAAACAAAAGGAGGTTTTGACTTTTTATTTTTAGTTTTTCTTTTGCTTCGATTTGCGAAATGGGTTCTCCAAATATTTCATAAACGGGATGAGGAATATTTTTATAATGCATCTCCGGAAATATTTTATTTAAATCTCTTTCAACTGCATCCGACTGTACAATACAACTGTCAACATTTCTAAATGCATATTTTGTAAAAACGCTGTCTCCTATTCTTTTTTCATGTGGAATAACATTATCACAAATTGCAATTACTTTTGAGTTTCTATTTTTCGCAAAAGAAATTATTGTTCCAAATGAAGGACCAAAAAACGGGAGCCAGTATTTGAAAATAATAAGATCATAATTTCTTTTTCGTAATTTCATTCCAACTAAAATCCAATTAAACGGATTAATAGAATCAATTAATTGTTCACTTGGATGTTGAAATAAAACCTCTCCGGTTTCTTTTTGAGTTTTTCCTGGAAAAAGAAAGTTTGGATATTGTCGCTTAAAAGTAATTACATCAACTTCGTGTTGTTTTGATAAATATTTATAAAGCTGTGCGTTGTAATGAGAAATTCCTCCGCGTAATGGATACGCGGTTCCGATTAGCGCAATTCTCATTTTAATTTAATGGCAAAAGTTTTTTAACGGAATTAATTACTCGCTCTACCGAAAGATATTTCATGCAACTCTCTTGGCAATTACTTGAAAAATAACAGGTGCAATTAAAATCTGGCTCTAATATTTCGCCAAGTCCATATAATTCAAATTCATGTTTATTAAAAATATTATTGAAAAGAATTATTTTTTTTTCTAAACCAATTGCTAAATGTGTCGCCATACTCACCGCTGTAATCACTAAATGGCATTGGTTCATCAAAGAAATAAAATCTTGAAGTGGGTAATCTCCTAAATATATTGCTCCGCTTTTTTTGGAAATAAGTTTATTTTTTTCATCTTCTTGTTTTCCACCAAGAAGTAAAACTTTATATCCCTGTTTAATTAAAATTTTAGAAGTCGAAATCCAATATTCTTCCGGCCACAGTCTCGATTTCCAACGATTACCACAACCAGTATTTAATCCAACGATTTTTTTATTTTTTGGGATAGCCCATTTGTTTTTCTTTTCAGCATCAATCTGTGGAAGAATATATTTTTCACCATTAAATTTAAATCCGCAAATTTCAAATATTTCTACCAAATAGCTTTTACGGTTAGCTTTATTTAAATCATCAAAAACACCTGTCAGAAATTTTGAGTTTGCATCTTTATTTATTGGCGAGCACCTTCCATCTCGAAGTGTAAATCCTTTTTTTGTTTTTGCCTTTATTTGAACAGCCAAAGCGCATGCTTCCAGATCTTTATCAAGATTTAATAATAAATCAAACTTTATAGATTTTAATGAAATAATATTTTGTAAAGAAAATCCAAGCTTTCTATCAACTTGCTCCGGTAATATTTCTGGAGTATTTGTAATCCACCAAATTATTGCTTGTGGAAATTCCTTTTTGAGTTTATGAAGAATTGGTGTAGTTCTAATTACATCTCCCAACGCACCTAATTTAATTATTAAAATATTTTCTTTTGTTGGATCATAATAAGTACAATCGTCGCAATGAACTCCATGAAGTTTATGAGGACGGCATGGAATATCTCCCCGAAAATGTCGGCAATCAGTTTTTAATTTCATCTATATAAATTATAACAGTTGATCCCGAATGTTATAACCTTTTTCAGTTTGTTGCCCTTTTGTAATTAGTTCGCCGAGTAATCCTATTGAAACAAATTGAACACCAACAATTATTAAAATAAGTGCAACTATAAATAATGGCCGATTGCTTATTGAAGTATTGTTAAAATATTTTTCGTAAGTCAGGTAAGCTGTAATTCCAACTCCAACAGTTGCAGAAAATAATCCCCAAGTTCCAAATAAATGAAGTGGTCGAGCAAAATATCGTGTTGTAAAAAGTACAGTCACTAAATCCAAAAAGCCCCGAAAAAATCTGCTGATACCATATTTTGTAATTCCAAATTTTCTTCTGCGATGATTTACAACAACTTCACCAACAGAAAATCCTTGCCAATGTGCAAGCACAGGAATATAACGATGAAGCTCTCCATAGACAGAAATATTTTTTATAACTTCTTTTCGGTAACCCTTCAGACCGCAATTAAAATCATGAATTAAAATTCCAGTCATTTTTCTTGTTACATAATTAAAAAATCTAGATGGAATTGTTTTGGTTAGTGGATCGTATCTTTTCTTTTTCCAACCTGAAACAATATCCGTATTGAGTTGTAATTTTTCTAAAATAATTGGGATTTCTGCCGGATCATCTTGCAAGTCGGCATCCATTGTTATTACGAAATTTCCAGTTGCAGATTTAAAGCCAACCATTAGAGCTGCGCTTTTTCCAAAGTTCCGACGGAATCTAATAATTTTAACTCGCTGATCTTTTCTACGAAGATTCATTAAAACTTGATATGAATTGTCGGTGCTGCCATCATCTACAAAAAGAAGTTCATATTTTTTTCCAAGTTTTTCTAAAACTAAAGTTAGTTGTTGATGAAGCTCTATTAAAGATTCATCTTCATTATAAAGTGGAATGATCACAGACAAATAAAGAGATTGTTGAGGATTAATATGGCGGAAATTGCCACTTTTTTTATTTGGCAAATGCTTCTGTGGTACTTTAATTATTGCCTGTTGGGGTTTAATTTCGTCTGCCATAGTTGTTGAAATTACAGAAACTCAATAGGAAATACAATTTTATAAATTTTTTAATTGATAAAAATTATAGTTGGAGTTATTTTATAATAATGACAAAGCTAAATCTTCATAAACCAAAAAAATATTTAAGTCAAAATTTTCTTCAAGATAAAAATATTGCTCGTAAAATTGTCAATTCAATTTCGCTTAAGAAAAACGATAATGTTGTCGAAATTGGTCCGGGTAAAGGAATTTTGACAAGTGAGCTATTAAATAATATTTCACACTTAACTGCTGTTGAATTAGACTCAGATTTAACTGTTGTTCTAAATGAGCGATTTGGAAATTTTATAACTTTATTAAATGAAGACTTTCTAAAAGTAAGTTTAGAAAAATTATCTTCAAATAAAAAAATCCGGCTTGTCGGTAATATTCCTTATAAAATAACTTCCCCAATAATCTTTCATGCAATTGACTCACAAAACGAAATTGTCGACATGACAATTATGATTCAAAGAGAAGTTGCAAAACGAATAGTTGCCTCTCCCAATTCAAAAGATTATGGGATTCTTTCTGTGTTGGTACAATATTATTGCACACCAAAATTATTATTTAATGTTTCGCCAAAATGTTTTATTCCGCAACCAAAAGTTATTTCGAGTGTGGTTCATTTCGACTTTGAAAAAAGAAAATATCCGATAACCGAAAATGATTTGTTGTTTCGAAAAATAGTTCGTGGTACATTTAATCAACGCCGAAAAACGTTACGCAATACTTTGCGAACATTGGGTTATAGTGAAAATATTCTTTCAAACTTATCTATCGATTTAAATCGGAGGGCAGAAAGTTTATCCGTGCAAGAATTTTTATCACTAACAACTGAACTTTTAACCGAATAATATTCTAAATTGTATAAATGGAACAGGATAATTCTAAAAATTCCCCTTGGTTGGTAGATTTTGACGAAGAAGTAACTACAGATATTCTTGAGTTAATTCATAGTCGGTCGGATATTTTACTTTTAAATATTTTAAATGATCTCTATCCAGCCGATATAGCCAATATTATTAATCGGTTAGAAGTTTCCGAAGCTGATTATGTTTTTAATTTATTACCCTCTGATGATTCCAGTAAAGTTATTGTTGAATTAAGAGAAGACTACAGAGAGCATTTTCTTCAAACTTTAAGTCAGAAAAAACTTTCAGAGCTTGTTGACGAAATGCCATCCGATAATGCGGCTGGAATTATGAGAGAACTTTCCGATGAGCGGGCAACAAGAGTTCTTGAGGAAATGTCCGATACAAGCTCCGAAGAAGTTCAGGATTTATTGCAATACAAAGAAAAAACAGCTGGCGGAATTATGCAAAAAGAGGCTGTTACCGTATTCGTTAATGAAACTGTAAAAAAAGCAATTCAAGCAGTTCGCAAATGGTCAAAGACAATTGAAAATATTCACGTTGTTTATGTCCTCGATGAAAACAACCATCTTGTCGGTTCACTTTCTGTTGGAAGTTTAATTTTACTTTCACCAAATCGTAAAATTAGAAATGTTATGGAGTCAGATATTTTAAGTGTGTTGCCAGATGTTGATCAAGAAGAAGTTGCTCGAATGTTTGAAAAGTATGATATCGTTTCTCTTCCCGTTGTCGATGAAGAAAAAAATCTTTTAGGCAAAATTGCAATTGATGATATTGTTGATGTCTTCGAAGCAGAGCACGCAGAAGATGTTGCGAGATTGGTTGGATCTGATGCAGATGAATTAGAATTAAAATCTCCAACGCAAATTGCATTGCTTCGTCTTCCATGGGTTTTATTAACTCTTTTTATTGAAATGTTTGCTGGCGTTGTGATAAGTCAATTCAATGCAACATTATCAAAAGTAATTTTACTCGCTTCGTTTATGCCAATCATTTCTGCAATAAGTGGAAATACCGGTCTGCAATCAGCAGCTATTATAGTAAGAGGTATCGCAACTGGAAATATTGATATTAAAAAATGGTGGGAGCCATTAATACGACAATTTCAAACTACTTTAATAATCGGATTTGTATGTGCTACAGTAATCGGAACAGTTGCAAGTATGTGGCACGGCAATATAATTTTTGGTGTTGTTGTCGGAGTGTCGATGTTTATTTCTATAAATATTTCTGGGTTAGTTGGAACGTCGATGCCGATGATTTCAAAAAGATTTGGATTTGATCCGGCAATTACAACTGGTCCATTTGAAACTGCATTTCAAGATGTTGTCGGAATAACAATATTTCTTTCCATTGCAACACTTCTACTTCGTTGGTTATAAACTAATTGTAATAGAGAACAAATTTATTTATTTTTGCATCCACGGTGGCCATAGTTCAGTCGGTTAGAACGCCAGGATGTGGCCCTGGAGGTCGTGGGTTCAAATCCCACTGGTCACCCATTTCTGTGACAAATATTTTGTAAACATATTTGTGTTTTGCGCCCATCGTCTAACGGTTAGGACACATCCCTTTCACGGATGTAATACGAGTTCGATTCTCGTTGGGCGTACAATCTTTATCCATCCTATTAAAAATTTCAATTACGAAGCAGCTTATTAGCTGTGGTAAATATAGCTTATTCTGCAACTGTGTTCTTAGTCACTGTGGTAATTATTTTGGTTGATGTTCACTCTTCTTTTCATGATATTCATGTTATGAAAAATCAATTAAATTTATTTATAAATAAACGGAGGTTAGCTATGAAGTACTTAGTAAGTTTTGTTGTAATGTTGTTGTTGGTTGCGTTCAACTTGTCAGCGCAAGATAAACCAACAAAAGATTTAAATGAAAAAAGAGGAATGAGAGAAGTCGGACAAGAACGAGATGAGCAAGGTGCAGAGTCTGTTGAAAGAGGTGGATCATCACAATCCGGGACAAGAAAATCACAATCATCAGTCGGTACATCCGATGGTGCTGGATATTCTGCTGGACAAAATAAAGGAAAAAAATTAACTGGCGATGTAGATGCTGCAGAAGCTGCAGGTCGTACAAGTCGTGGTGGTGATGCTGGCCTCCAAAAAGGTGCTGCTTCAGTTTCATCTGGCGGAGAAGGATATTCTGCTGGACAAAATAAAGGAAAAAAATTAACTGGTGATGTAGATGCTGCAGAAGCTGCAGGTCGTACAAGTCGTGGTGGTGATGCTGGTACTGCTGGTTCAGCACGTGGTGGTGCAATTTCTTCAGGTGGAAGTTCTGTAGAAGGTGCCGCAACTCAATCATCTGGTGATAATTCATCTGGGCTTCTTAGAAATAAGAAAAAGGGAACCGCTAATACAAATATTGGTAAAAGCGAAAGTAAAGCAAAAAAAGCAGATGCAATTGATGATGAAGGTAGTGTTGGTGGTGGTAAAAAAAGTCCAGTTGATGACTAATTATTTAACAAAATAATTTTTTTATAATAAAAGGTGTTCAGTTTTACCTGAACACCTTTTTTATTTAATTCAAAAATAATTTTAATAACAAAAGGAGATAAAAATGAGATACTTAATATTGTTTGTCATTTTGATTTTTTGTTTTAATATTTCTTCCTCTGAGCAAGCTCAACAAGGAGAAAAGAAAGCAAAAAAAGCACAGGAAGTTGCTGATGAAGGAAACAAACAAACCAATGATAAAGGATGGGGTGGATCTGAGTTACTAAATAAAAGTGGAGATGCTTCGAATGTACCAGCTCCTGAAATTACAAAAGGTAACAAAGCTATGAAAACCGAACGTGTTTCCAAAAAAGGAACTGCAAATACAAATGTTGGTAAAGGCGAAAATAAAGCAAAAAAAGCAGAAGCAATTGATGATGAAGGAAGTACTACTCGTCCTGGACGAGATGCAGGTATTACTGGATCAGCAAGTGGTGGGGCTTCTTCTGGAGGAACTTCTGTAGAAGGTGCCGCAACTCAATCATCTGGTGATAATTCATCTGGTCTTCTTAGAAATAAGAAAAAAGGAACTGCAAATACAAATGTTGGTAAAGGCGAAAATAAAGCAAAAAAAGCAGAAGCAATTGATGATGAGGGAAGCGTTAGAAGTACTGGTGGAAAACCTATAAAAGATTAACTGTTTAATAAAATAGTTTAAACAAAAAGGTGTTCTTTAGAACACCTTTTTTTATATATACCCGAATAAAGAATTGTTTGATAGAAATAAGATTTTGCTCATATTTAGTAAAAATGGAGAACATATGAAGCAAATTAGAAAACTATTAATTCTTATTATTTCTGTAACTATTATTTCGGTTAATTTATACTCACAAAAACCATCCGAACAAAATCACTTCCGTTCAAATTATTCTTCTCTAACAAAAACCAAACAAGCGGTTAACTCACTTGTGTACCGATCTCTAATTTCACTTTCTTATTTGGAAGTTTTATCAAGTGATAATTACAAAACTTCGGCTTTTGTAAGAAGTTTTTCAAAATCAGTTTCTGCAAATGAAGTTCGCACAATTGATATAGTTATTAATAAACACCCTGATGGTGGATATGAAATTTTTCTTTACGGTAGAAGTGGCGCAAGTTTAATTAATCCTGACATTGCAATTATAGCTTCTACAGCAGAACAAATCTTTTCCGCTAAAACAGTAAGCGCGCAAGAAGAATATGCTTATGAAGTTTATTATTGTAGTTATATTTCTTCCGATCGAGCTGTTGGTATGTTAAAAGGATTAGGATATAATGTTGTGGAGTTTTCTGCGTCAAAAGGAAGTTTGGAAAACGAAACTTTTTACCAACCAATTTTTGATGCTTCAATTTCACTTCCATATATAATTAAAATGCTCGATGCTCCAAAAACAAGTTTAATGGATCCATCCCCTTCAGAACAAATGCAAACAAGCCAACGCAACGAAGGTAGTATGGCTGGGATTCCTGAAATTGGTGGTACCTATCTTCACCAAGCAACTCCCGGCGAAACTCAGCAAAGATTACTTCTTGTATACGATAAAAATGAACCTGAAGGATTGCAAACACTTTTATCTTTGTTGAGAGATAAAATTGATGAACCTGCGAGACAAATTGTAATGGAAGCACTTGTTATTGAAATGAATATGAACGATGTAAAAGATCTTGGTGTTGAAACAGGTTGGTCCGATAATAATAAATCTGTGCAATCTTCAAAGTTCGACGACTACGGAAACATTACTCCTTTTACTTTTATATTTGAAAAGGATGCTGTAAACCAAGCAAAATTTAAAACTACGATTAAAACTTTAATCAGCCAGGGAAAAGCAGAGGTACTTTCTAATCCTTCCGTTTTAGTTTTAGATGGAAGGCAAGCAAGAATACAAGTTGGCCAACAAGTTCCTGTATCGCAATCAACTTCAGTTCAAGGCGCAACTACACAATCTGTATCTTATATTCCAGTAGGAATAGTTTTAAATCTTCGTCCAAGAATTAGTGAAGATGAAACTGAAATAACAATGCAAGTTGAAACAATTGTAAGTGCTGTTGATAAAAGTGCAGTAATTCCAACTCCAACGGGACAACAAAGTGTTTTACTTGCACCAACAATTGATAACAGACAGGTGCAAACATTTGTTCGTATTTCGAACAACACACCATTTATTATTGGCGGTTTAATTTCTTCGGAAAAATCTACAAGACAAACCGGAATTCCATTTTTAATGGACATACCATACATTGGCTGGATTTTTGGTTCAACAAAAGATCAAACAATTAAAAAAGAAGTTATAATTGTATTAACACCGCACATTGTTCCTGTGCAGGAGAAAAACTTTTCTTATGTAATTCCAAAAGATGATAAAATTTTTGATTCGTTTGAACACACTCTTTTTAGAAACGCATATCGCGTTCGTAATAACGATGTCTATGATTTAAATTTTATTACGGAAGCTATTCAAGTTAAAAAAATCCAAAAAGAGTTTACAGATAAAGTTGCATCAAACCCGTTGCTTGAAAATAATCCATCTGTGAAAAATATTATTAAAGGAAATATTCCCGGAGAAGATGTTCTTGTTAAAAGGATGTTGTGGGATATTGTTAGAAAATTAAAATATTATGAAAATGTTCCGGCTGAAAAGATGATTATTTTCACTCCCGATAAAGATCTTTCTCAATTTAAATTAACATTTTTAGATCAGGAATTAACAAAACTCAGTGGCTCTCAAACTTTATTATTAAATTTTCAAAAAGAAAGTTTAAGCTCGAGTAGTAAACCGTTTACTCAACCAACTGCAAATCTTGTAGTTGATAAATCTAAAGAACTTCTTCAAAATGGAAATGGATACGTCTCTGCACTTCGACTACAAAACAACAATAAAGCTGTTGCGCCTGTAATTGCAATTAATTCTACAACGATGTTTGGTGGATTATCAACTATTGATGTTTTAAAAGCAGTACTTGTTATTCGCCGAATTTTACAACTTAATTCTGATTTGAGTTTGACGATTGCGGGAATGTATACCGGTAAACAAATTTTATTCCCAGCAGTTGATGATTTACAAACACGCTTCCACGTTGTTGATGGTGAAACCGCTGAGCTGTATTACGATATTTGCGATTATTATTATTCATTCGAAAAGAAATTTCAAAACGAAATAAATCAACTTAGAGCTACAACTAAATAATCTCTCTTTATGAGGTTTGGTTTTATTTTTTGTTTATTTATTTTAATTTTTTTTTCTACTTCCGCTCAAGAGGATAGTAGAGATTTAGATTTACTTAAACAAAGTTGGGGACTAAAACTTCTTGATGTTAGTTCTGGCGACTCGCTATCTACATCGTTTGTCGATTTAAACTCATTTGATGTAAGCGGTAATTGGTCGTTTAGTTTTGAATTTAACATTCATGAAGTAAATGAGTACGGAGAGGTTTTTAGATTTACAGACAAATTAAAGTCTTTTACTTTTTCAGCTAATTATTTACACTTTCTAAATCCAGATACATCTTATTTTTATTTTTATGTAAACAGCATCAAGAGGGATATTATAATATCATTACCGAAAAATAATATTCCGCCAGATAAATGGTATAGCATGGAAGTTATTTATACCAATTCGCAAAATAATTTAGTTGTAAAATTAAATAATAAAAAAGAAGGGGAAGCTTTACTTGTACTGCCAAACAATCTAAATATAAATTTAACTTTTGCTTCAATAAACGATTTTCTTGGTTTTTCAATTAGAAATGTAAGGTGGTACAATAATCAACAATTAGCACATTGGTGGAAGTTTTCTGATGGCGGTGGAGATATAGTTACTGACTTTATTAATAATAAAAATGGGAGACAATTTAACGGTGCGTGGTTACAAAATAAAAATGGGATTTTTAATATCGAGTGGGTACATCAAATTGAGAAGCCGGAATTGCATCCGAAAGGATTCTTTGATAACAATTCCGATATATTTTATTTCGCAACTTTTTCAAATATAGTTACATATAATATTCATACAAAAAAAGAAAGTGTCATTGTAAGCAAAAATAAAAGACCAAGTAGGCAGGTTAATACTGTTTGGTATAAAAACGCTCTTGCAATATTTCATGATGGTGCGGAGGGAGAGGTTTCGTTTTTTGATAAACAAACAAAAAGATGGTCTTATATTAATGAGGAAAAAGATTTTGAACAGAGGTTTTATGGTTCTGGATTAATTGTTGATAATGATGTTTTATATTCACTTTTTGGTTATGGTTGGTATAAATGGAAAAATATTGTCAGAACTTACAATCCAACAACGAAAATTTGGGATACACTTAAAACAAAACCTAACAAAGATTTATATTATAGAGAGATTAAAATAATTCTTCCGGGAATTGAAAAAAATGAGTGGTATTTCTCAGGTTTATTTTCAACCACCAGCATTACAGGTAGTCAGGAAGACGACCCTATAAGAGCTTCGAAACAAAAGTCCGATTTTTGGTCTTTCTCAACCAAAACAAATTCATTTAAAAAAATAGGAGAACTGCAAGAATCGTTGAGTCTAAAATATTCACTTAAAACTTTTTTTAGAAAAGATAGTATGTTTTTCTTATTTGGCGAAAGTAAAATAGAAAAACAACCAGTATTATTGATGACAAAAATTGGATCTTCTAATTACACTGCATATTCATATAAATTACCAGCCGTCTTCGGTGGTGATATTGAATCGAGAGATTTTACAATGTCTTTTTATAATTCTAAAACAAATAAAGTTTACTTGGTTCTTAGAGATAATGGGAAACTCTACATTGCCTCTTCTCCTTTCCCTCCAATATACATCGAGCCAAATATTAATAACAACGCGTCAATTTTAACTTGGAATAAATTAAATATTTTTTATTTCGTACTAATGGGTTTTGGATTTATTGGTGTGGGATATATTTATTGGAATAAATTTAAAAAGAAACAAAAAGTTTCTGATAAACAAACGTTCTTTCCAATTCCAAAAGTAGTTCCAACTCAAAGAGCGCTTTTTCTTTTCGGTTCACTTTCAATTTTAAATAATGAAGGAGAAGATGTTTCTAAAAAACTCACCGAGCAATCGGAACAAATATTTCTTTTAATTTTACTTCACACAATTTCTGATGGTGGTAGAATAGCTGGAGCAACTCTCGACGAATTACTTTACGATGTAAATTCAACTCCATCTACTGCAAATAAACGAACTGTTGCGATTAGTCGACTTAGAAAATCCTTAAAACTTTATCCTGAAATCGAAATAATTACCGACGAAACAACTTTCTCAATAAAATTAAACGAGTTGTCGTTAATTGATTTGTATCGAATACAATATTATGTAGATCTCGAAAATGATGAAATACTGAGTAACCGCGATTTATTAAATGATTTTTGTTTAATTCTGGAAAGGGGCCCATTCTTATCGCGCGTTGATTATTCTAGCTTGGATTCATTTAAAAATAAAATAAATGAATCGATACAAAATAAACTTTTATTAATTTTAGAAGAGATACAAAATAATAAGGTTAAACAAACATCCGAAAACCAATTATTAAACAACAGAATTGCTACAATATTATTAATTCATGATCCAATTAACGAGCCGGGAATGATAATCCGTGTGAATTGGTTAAAGCAAAACGGTAGTTTTGGTTTGGCAGAAAAAGTTTACCGCACTTTTGCAAATAATTATAAAGAAACTTATGACGAGTCTTACAAACTTACTTTCAATGCAATAATTAATGAAAATAAAAACGGAGATTAAAAATGAATAAAGAACAATTCGATCAACTCGAACATCTTTCATCGTTACATCAACGTGGAATAATTACAAAAGAGGAATTCGAAAAAGAAAAGGAAAAAATATTATTAACAACTCCTCCGCCTCCACCACAAAATCTAAATAGCGATCCACTTGCAAAGTCTAAAATTGTTGGAGGAATACTTGGAATTCTTCTTGGTGGGATCGGCGTTCATCGCTTCTATCTTGGTTTTACGGGAATTGGAGTGCTGCAAATTTTTGTAACAATTTGTACTTGCGGCGTTGGTTCACTTTGGGGATTTATTGAAGGTATTTTAATTTTAGTTGGTAATACAATTACAACAGACTCAACTGGAAGAGCGTTGAAAGATTGAAATTAAATAATACAAATATTTATATTTTTTTAATTTTTGCAGGATCTGCAGCATTATTATATTTTTTTAATCCTGCTCAATTTGGATTTTATCCGCGTTGTCTTTTTTATTCTTCAACGGGATTTCAATGTCCCGGTTGTGGTGGACTTCGAGCAACTTACTCTCTCCTGCACGGGGATATTATTGAAAGTTTAAAATACAATTTTTTAATTATTTCACTTTCCCCATTTGCAATAATTGATTTATTTTCAATTAATAAATTTTCTTTTTTTTCTACCCGAGTCGGAATATTATTAATTTTTGTAGTTGTAATTTTGTTTACGATAATCAGAAATTTAATTTAATTCTTTTCTTCTTTTTGAAGTTGTTCGTAATAAGATCGAATCAATTCCTTGTACTCTTTAGTAAACTTAGAATCGCGAAGTTGTATTAAATCCATTTTCTTTTTTGGAAGTTGTTTTAGCTCAATCGGTAAATTTTTCTCATATTTTTTATCTGTTGCAGTAATCGCGTTCCTTTTTTCTTCATAGTCGCGTTCCTGCATCGACCTTTGAACATCCAACATTCGTGAAAGTATTTTGTGTTGTTTTTCAACTGTTGATGAATTTATTTGTTGCTGCGACATTTCTTTAACTACTTCTTTCATTTCGTCTAATATTGATTGGGTGTTTCCCATTAATTTTTCTCTTTCTTTACTTTCTGCTGCTTCATTTGAAAGTTCTTGTAAAGATTTTCTAATTTTTTCCTGTTGGGCGGCCAACTGTCCGATCCCTTCCATTTGTTCTTTTGTCAATCCCCTCCCTCTCATAAATTCTTCTGTATCGATATTTAATAATTGCTGTTCTCCCATCATTTGCCGGAATTGTTGTAAAAGTGACATTCCTCCCGATTCTCCTTGTTGCTGTAAATCGGAAATTGCTTTTTGTAATAAATTTGCACTTTTGTTTAAAGAGGTCATTGCTCCTTTTTGATTTTGAACTGCGCTGTTTCCATTTCGTTGTTCAAGTGCTGAAACAGCATTCATCATTTCGCGTAAAGCATCTCCCATAGTTCTTCCCATTGATGAAGTGATTTTAAAAGATTTTTGCGATGCTTCTGCGAGGGATTGCATTAATCCCTGCAAGTTCGATTCAAGTGATAATTCTTCTTGTGCTTTTTCCCGATACTGCGATGAATTTCCTTCAAGCTGTTCTGTTTCTTTTTTTATTTTTTCTTGTCTTTGCGAAAGCTCGAGTAAATCCTCAACTGCTTTTTGCATCGTTGTTAAAACTTGATTTGTTTGAGATTCAAGTAATTCATTTTTTAATTTTGAAAATTGTTCACTTAATTTCTGAAATTGTTTTATTGATTTTCTTTGTGAGCTTGCTGCTTTTTCCATTTGCGAACTTGAAATATTCTTCATTGCCTCTTCAAGTGATTGCTGAAGTTCTTTGTTCTCAAGTAATTCTTTTGTCTCCTCTAAAGTTTGTAGCGGCATTTCTGCTGGAAATTCTTCCATCTTTGATTGTAATTTATCTGTTTCTTTTTTTAAACTTTCTAATTGTTTTTGAATTTCGTTTTGTTTTTTCAGCGCTTGCTCCTCAGATATTTGCTTTGAGTCAGCTTGCTTTTCAAGTTCAATTTGTTTTTGTAAAAGTTCATCCGCTCTTTTTGATAATTCATCTACTTTTTGTTCGATACTAATTCTCTTTAATAAATTTAAAGTTCGTTCAATACTTGCGCGAAATGTTTCGTCATTCAACTCAATTTTTTTCATTACTTGATTAAGTTGTTCTTGTGAAATTCCTTTCATGTTTTCTTGAAGTCGTTGTAATGCATTCATGTATTCTTCGGAATTTAAATTTTTAAGCATTTGTTGAAGTTCCATATATTTTTCAACTGTTTCCGGAGAAATTAATTGTTCTTTTTGAAGATTATCTGCCATCTCACCCATCTCTTTATTCATTTTTTCTACCTTTGATTCGAGATCACTCATCTTCTTTTTTAAGGATTCAACTGCTTTTTCTTTTTGCCAATCCTTTTCATTTCGTTGTTTAACTTCCCGAAGGAGTTCGTTCATTTCTTTTGTAATGTTTTCAGCTTCTTTCATTGTTTGTTCCAACGAACTTTGAATTGAGGTTTGCTGTTTTGTTGCTTCACTAAAAACTTCTTCAATCGAAGGAAAACGAATTGTATATGTTTTACTTTTCCCGATTTTAGGTCCGCTAATTTCGTCGTCATCTGTTACTTCGGCATAAAACTCAACTACATCGTTTGGCGCAAAACTATATTTAGATAAATCAAGAAGATGATAAACTTTTAAATCTTCTCCCTTTTTATAATTACTAATTATCGGATTTACAAATTTATAACCCTTCCAACTTTGCTCGAAATCTGATCGAATTAATTTAATCCCAATTTTACAATTTGTAATTCCATAATCATCCCAAACTAATAGTTCAACCGGAGCTATCATCGAACGAGGTGATGTACTTTCTTCTTTTGGAGAAATTATTTCGATGCTTGGATATTTATCACTTATCGCTGTGAGTGAATATGTTATTTGATGTTCGTTTTTAATTCCCTCATTTGAGACAAGCTCAAATGTGTAACTACTATTATTATTTAGAATAAATGAGCTTTGGTAGGCGTTTACATTTTTTGTCATTTTTTTCTTTTCACCACTTTGAAACATAATTTCTGCATACTTCAATAATTTATTTGCATGCATTTCAACTATTATAGTCGATCCAAGTAGCGCAGAAACGTCTCCAACATTATCCTCCAAAGAAAAGGATTCTTCGTTTGTATAACTTGGTGGAATTATTTTTACATTCAGAAGTCGCACAAGTGGTTTGTCCGTAACATTAATTCTATATGTAGCACTTTTTTCACCGCCTACTTCAAAATAATAATAAAGTGTCGTTCGGATATTTGATATTTGTGTTTCATATTTCTCATTCTTCTTTTCTAATACCTCAACATCTTTACTAACCAATTCATTTATAAATGAATTAAATTTTACAGATGGTAGTATATTTAAATTAGGTTGTAAGTTTTCAGGATTTATATTTATCTGGAGATTTACTTTAATCGTTTCCCCTTTAACTACGTCAATGTCCCCGGGAATCACTTTAAAAATAAATTTATTTGGTAACTGAAAATCCTTATCATAATTAATTATCCGAACTAAAGCGGAAGAAAGTCCAACTCCAGAAAAACTAAACAATAGAAAGGATATTATAACAAACCCACTACTTATTTTTGCGAGTTTTTTGAATGACAGAAAAGATACAACATTAGAAAAAGTGTTATTGCTCGTTTCCTTTTGTAGATCTTCAATTATTTTTAATGATAATTCATTCGAAGTGTTTTTGGAGTTCTGCTCGTAAATATCTAAAGCATTTCGTAAACGATCTTTGATGTTTGGATATTTTTCTCCAACCATTAAAGCAATTGAATAAAGTGGTTTGGTGTTTTCTTTTTCCCATTCTTTATAAAGCTTTAAAGATTTAATTAAAACATACAAAACTGTTAATATTATTATTGAACTAAATAAAATAGTTCTTCCATAAACTGAAAAATGAAGAAGTGATTCGGCTAATGAAACTAAAACAATAATACATGTTACAATTAATATGGATTCAAATAATATTTTAAGAGTTTTTTCAGTATAAAATATTCTTCTGACTATTTTTAATTTTTGAATTAATAAATCGTACTCGTTAATATTTTGTTTCATTATTTATTAATGCGTTAAACCCCAGACAAGAATATTCGTTCCAAATTTTAATGCTTCTTCTCTTTTATCTTCAGGTGTATTGTGAATTTCTTTATCGGCCCAACCGTCACTTGGGTTTGATTCATAAGTATAATAAACTACCAATCTCTTGTCCACAAATAATCCAAATCCTTGTGGTTTTTTGCCATCATGTTCATTTGTTTTTGGGACTCCTTCAGGAAAATTATAAAATGATTTATATAATCCGTGATTTGTAGCGAGTTCAACGAATTCTAATTCCGGAAAAACTTTTTTCATTTCCCTTCTGAAAGATTGGTTCATCCCATAGTCATCGTCTGCATAAAGAAATCCACCGAGCTCCAAATAAATGCGAAGTCTTTTTGATTCACTTTCTGAAAAATTAATATTTCCATGTCCCGTAATAAATAAAATTGGAAATGAAAATATTTTATCGCTTTGTAATTCAACTGGCTCATATCCAGCTACAGCATCAATCCCTGCATTTTGTTTTGAAAATGCTAAAAGATTTTTTTCCGCAGATGGATCGTTGTACCAATCGCCGCCTCCGCTATATTTTACTCTTCCTATTTTTACTTGCGCATTTACAAGAAGACAAATTAGAAGCAGTGTTTGAATTTTTAAAAACTTTGACATTGTGATGAAAAAGTAATGATGGATTGCCTATTATTCAACTCTTTTATTGCTTGTTTATTACTTTCAATTCTTCCACATTTATAGATTGATTGTCAGTTTAGGTGAATTATAAAATGAAAATATTGTTATCAATTTTGATATTCTTTTTTTCGATAACAATTAACGCTCAAAATTCCATTACTACTTTTCCTTATTTCGAAAATTTTGACACTGTAACTGTCCCATTAATCCCGAATGGCTGGACAACTTCAATATTAAAATCTACAACTGGGGATTTTACAACTACAACCTCAGTTCCCTATTCCACTCCTCAAGCAATTATTTCAACCGATTCTAAAATTGCTCAGTGGATTAAAAGCCCACGTTTATCATTTATTGGAAAAATCCCAGATAAGATTGAATTTTACGAAAGAAGAAGCGCTACTCATAATTCCGGATTAATAATTGAATATTCAGTTGGTAGCGATACTACTTACATTCAAATTGATGATACGCTAAAAAATATTAGCGCTAATTATATAAAACGAATAATTCAACTTCCGAGTTCTTTGCAAGAAAAACAGAATATTAGTTTTCGATTGAGAATTGTTGGAAATGGAACAGGCAATACTGCAACAATCCGATTTGATGATTTTTCAATTACTGTTAAAAAATCGATCGACTTGGGATTGCAATCGTTTTCACTTACTCCAATCAATATTGTAGTTGGTGACTCTATTTCAATAAAAATATTTATAAAAAATTTTGGTGCTTCGGGGAATAAATTATTTCAATTAAAATTATTAAACGACAAAAATAGAGATTCACTTTTTTCTGAAAATGAGATTATTAAAACTTTAAATTATCAATATCAAATTTTAGAAAATGATTCAATATCGGTGCAGTTTGGGATTACAAATTTATTACAGGGAAATAACTTCCTAAAACTTCAACTTATAATTGATGGAGATGAAGATTTACAGAATAATTTTTTAATATTCAATATTGAAGTTGGTTCGAAGTTGAATTCTTTAATTATAAATGAAGTTATGTACGATCCTGTTTCAACATCGTGCGAATATATTGAACTGCTAAATACTTCAACTTCTCAAATATCATTGATTGGCTGGACAATTACCGACACTCCAACTCCATCTGGAAATAAAAATATGATTCGCATTTCTGGTAGTGTAAAAATTGAACCAAATTCCTTTTTAATAATTTCTGCTGATTCGACAATTTTTAATATTTTCCCAATGCTGCGCAATAAATCTTCTCTCTATATTATTAACAAAGAGCTTTCACTCAGTAATTCCAGCGATGATATTGTTCTTCGAGATAATATTGGAAACTTAATTGATAGCATTCGATATAATTCTAATTGGCATCGCAACATTTCGCCACACGGAAGATCACTTGAAAAAATTGTTTCAACAACCTCCGGAACAACTTCTAATAACTGGAGTACTTCTGTAAATATAAATGGCGGAACTCCCGGAGAAAAAAACAGTATTGTTGTTTCTTCACCCTCAACCGAAGAAGAACTTTCAGTTTTTCCAAATCCCTTTTCGCCTGATGGAGATGGATTTGAAGATTTTACAATTATTTCCTATTCAATTAAATCTTCAACTGTAAATATTAGAGCTCGTGTTTTTGATCGCCGTGGCTATCTTATTAGATCACTTGCAAATAATGATGCAACAACTTCAATAGGAACTTTAATTTGGGATGGCTTTAATGATGAAAAAGAAAAAATTAGAATTGGTGCTTATATTCTTCTTTTTGAAGCGACCGATCAATTAGGAAAATCTGTTATGCAAAGTAAAAAAGTTATTGTTGTTGCGAAACCGTTGAGATAAATTCCATTTAGATACCAATTAATCCCAGCTCAAAACACCAACAAGGTTAGAAAAACCCTCTTAAATTAATAGTTTACGAAGCATTGTTAATTTGGAAACATTGTCTACATTCAACTAAAATAATATATTATGGAAATACATCACTCCCCCCACATCCCCAAACATTCGAAGCCATGGAAAGAATATCTCCTAGAAGGCTTAATGATTTTTATAGCAGTATCATTAGGTTATGCCGCGGAAAACATGAGAGAACATTATGTGGAAACCAAAAAAGCAATTATCAGCGCCCATAATTTATACGTTGATGTTAAAGCCGATTCAATAAATTATGCGTCTAGTATGCTATATAGACATAAACAAGATAGTTGCTACAAAATAATAAAAGAAATTTATACCAATAATCGAATGAGCCAGGAAGTACCCACGATATACGCCGCGCATAGCTGTATTTCAACAAGGTATGCTCCCATCATGAATTCTTTAGCGCTTGATGAGGTAAAAAATTCGGGAACTTTAAAATACTTAGATGACGATAAATTAAAAGCTGCTATTCAAGGTTATGCCAGCTTGGGAAATGACTTAAAATTAAGAGAACAAAGAGAGTTTAATTATATAGATCGAATGATTGATCCCATCACAACTAGTCATTTTAATTTTGATTTTTATAGCCCCCTTGGAAATTCTTTAAGGATTAATAATAATAAAATAGTTTTTGATATTCCTATACCTGCTAATTTAAAAATCATGAAAGAAGAAAAATTAGACTGGGATAATTATTTTTCAATTATGGGCATGCTACAAATGATTCGGGAATCAACAGAGGAAGTGTATATAGTTCCAACTCAAAAAAAGAATAGTGAACTTTTAGCTCTTTTAAGAAACTACCTAATAGAGCATGATGCTTTTAAAGAATAATAATTATGGAAATACATCACCCTCACCACCCAACACATAAAAAGAAATGGCCTGAATACATTATTGAATTTGTGATGCTATTTGCTGCTGTAACTCTTGGATTTTTTGCTGAAAATGTAAGAGAACACAAAATTATGAATGAACGTAAAGATCAAAACCTATTTTCTATTTCACAAGATTTGAAACAAGATTCAATTTTTATTGAGAGTACAATTAAGTATTCAGATAATGGCATAC
>Ga0208942_1000226_pt1 | contig 25040 bp, 24 predicted proteins | sample GreLakmeSU08MSRF_FD_187704 | JGI IMG/M metagenome (GOLD analysis project Ga0208942, IMG submission 187704) | Freshwater lentic microbial communities from great Laurentian Lakes, MI, USA - Great Lakes metaG SU08MSRF (SPAdes) | ecosystem: Environmental > Aquatic > Freshwater > Lake | place: Great... | reverse complement strand
TTTGCATTCCTCACTGAAGAAAACTTAGAGATCTTATTTAAAGACAAATTAACTCTCATAATTAATTGCTATAACACACAATAGTGCGCCTCATTTAATTGCAAACTGCCACTTTTAAAGCACTAAATTTTAGCTAAGAATTCAAGTTCAGAGATTTCATGATGAGCAATGACAAGACATAGGTTTTCTTTTTCTTTGTAAGAGGAAAGTTCTGCTGAAAACCAATGCTTTATATTAGGAGATAGAGTATGGCAAGGATATTTTGCTATAAATTTTTTCTCAGGATTTCTTAAAAGCTCTCGAATATTACAAGCCATCTCTTTTGCCATCTGTTCTTCTTCACCTTTTACTTTATCTAATAAATCTAGATAATTGGCTCCTTCACATAGAAGTGCGCCTCGATGTAAAGGAGGATTATTAATAGCTGATGATCTCCAAGCCTCATTGACCATAATAATGTTGCTATGTTTATCCATGATAGCTATACGAGGGGAGGCAAAATTTAAGGCATGACGTGCAAACTGTTCTGCTCTTCTTAAAATCTGTATTTTACTTGGGGGATAATTTTCTACATCAATTTCTGTTGAATTTAAATACACATAATCAGCATTTAGACTAAGCCATTGAATAAGCACAAGAAGTCGTTCGGATTCCGGCATTGTTATACCATTAATCCATTTTCTTGCAGTTTCCCTTGTAATGGGGTTTATTGAGCGTAAATTGAACTCATCAGAGAATTTTTGTGCAGTGGGCATACGACTAAACTTATTCACTAAGCCTGAGCGCAGGACAATAGAAAATCTTTCCAACATATTTGCCTTGGTATTCACAATAGTCTTGTTCTTAATATAGCCTTTATAAACTTTAGTTACACGACTATGTGCTATTTATAGAATAGAAAGGGTTATTTTTTGTAACACATCTTGATACAATTGCCACCTTAAAATTGCAATTCCCCCCAGAAGCACATATTTTGGACGAAAACAGGGGGTTCTAGCAGGTTCAGAGGTGGGGATTTTGGTGGGGAAGAAAAAGGGACATGTAAGTGAGGTTATGGCGAGTTACTATTTTTTTAACTGCTGTACTTTTTTTCTTATTTGAATATATTCTTTTTTTGTAGGCGATTTCCACTTGCCTCCAGAATTATTGATCATATAAATTAAGGCTTCAGAAAAATCCTCTAATTTTAAGTCTGGTCTGCCGCCTTGAGCGGGCATTTTTCGAATGCCGTTATATGCTTCAGCTATTACGTGAACTTTACCTTCTCGAATAATGGGAGCCCAATCACGATTATTTTGAAATCTAGGCGATCCATTGACCCCATTTGCATGACAGGCCATACAAACAGACTTATAGGTTGACTCCCCGTTCGCGAGCGAATTTAGTGGTAAAAATAGAAAGTAGATATAAAGCAATAGCTGTAAAACGATTTTTAGCATTTCAATAAATAGACTTGGGTTATTTGTAAATTATAACTGAGCAAATAGGACAAGTACATTTCCAAGAATGCACAAGCCACTGAAATACTTCGCTTTTATTTTTGTGTTTCATAGTTTCCCTAGAATATTAAACACAATCAGTCATTGCAGATGACCATCTTTGCCAACAGGCTTTGTCACCTTGTTTGCATACAAATACATCGCCATCTGTTGTTCTTAAAACTCTAACATTATTATTTTGAGGAGCTTGATGAGTTTTAAGCTTTTTAGATGCTTTAACTTGTTGCCTTGATTTTGATGGCATACCAATCCCCTTTTTAAATTTCTAAGAAAAAAACCTAGTGTGAACTAGGCTTTTTTGTTTGTATCACTAATAAACAATTACTTGTTCATTACGTACATAGTTACTTCAAAGCCAAAACGCATTTCTGTAGCTGCTGGAGTTGTCCACATGATATTTATCCTTAATGGTTAATTGCATTATTTACTTAACAAAAGCATTAGCTTCTGTAAATAAATCTTACCCTTATACATAAAACACAGTAGGAGCAGTCCACTCAATATAGCCTAAGTAAATTCATGAAGAACAATAAAAAAGATTAGTCCTAAATGATTCAGGGGTGATATTTAGGGCTAATCAGACAATATTTAAACTTTTTGCTTAAAAGATAGATCAAATAAAAAAGTAATAATTCATTTTTTTTAAAAGTGTTAAAAATTTATTGTATTATTTACTTTCTTAATAAAATTAATTACTAATGAAAATAAAAACACTTTTATTACTAGGTGTATTCACTCTCTTTATATCCTTCAATATTTTCTCTTACCCAAGAGATGATAGGGTATTGAGTGTCCCCTCAGTTAATTTTGCTAACTTAAAAGACGGGGATAAAGTAACAAGTCCTTTTAAGGCTATATTTGAATTAAATGGAATGCTTATCGCTCCTGCAGGAGAATATACCGAAGGCTCAGGCCATCATCATTTATTGATTAATCAATCTTTTATAGGAAAAGGCTTAGTGATTCCAGCAGATGCTAATCATTTACATTTTGGTAAAGGACAGAAAGAGGTCGAGCTTAATTTAACGTCCGGTACCTATACTCTTACCCTTCAGTTTGCAGATGGTTATCATCGCTCATATGGCAAGGAACTAAGTAAAACTATTCAAATTGAAGTGCAATAATTATTTCAATTTATGACTTTTCATCATAAACAAGATGAACGCTTTGCAAAATCAGTTTTATTTGTTGCATTTGCAAATTTAACTTATTTTTTTGTAGAGTTTATAGTAGCTAATGACATTCATTCAACCTCTCTTTTTGCAGATAGTATTGATTTCTTGGAAGATGCCTCGGTCAATATTCTTATTTTTTTAGCGCTTGGCTGGTCGTTAAAAAACAAAGCAAGATTAGGAAAATGTTTAGCAGTCATTTTGGTAATACCTGCACTTGCTTTTTTATATACAGCCTGGCAAAAGTTTAATATACCTTCAATTCCAGACCCATCTATTTTAACTCTGACCGGGTTAGGAGCTTTACTGGTTAACCTTAGTTGTGCTTTTATTTTAATTCGATTTAGACATCATCAGGGCAGTTTAACAAGAGCCGCTTTTCTTTCTGCACGAAATGACGCATTAGCTAATATAGGGATTATTATTGCTGGCTTAATAGGATACGTTTGGCTGTCAATGTGGCCGGATCTAATCGTGGGACTCTTGATCATGGCTATCAATCTTGATGCTGCAAAAGAAATCTGGGAAGCTTCAGAGCATGATGAAATATCCTCGAGGCCTTAATTTTTCAAGATACTGTTCTCACTTTAAGGCAAGGAAGAAAAAATAAATTATGAAATTAATTTTCTTATTATCTAGTTTGATTGCACTTTTAGGCATCGGTGGTTGCCAACATCTTGCAGAGAAAAATCCTTTACTTAAAGGCGAGCTCACAGTATTTCATGAGCTTCCTAGTGACTTTAAGCCTTCTACTATAGCTATAGTTCCATGGCATCAATCTCAGAAAAGTTCTTTGGAGTTTAAAAATTATGCAGCAATCCTTAAGGACCGTGTTGAGAGATTAGGCTTTACTGTTATTGATCATTCAAAAAAACCAGAACTACTACTTTTCTTTGATTATGGTGATGACAACGGAAAAGAGGTGACGGAAACATACACTGTTCCTGATTTCGGCATGATTGGTTATACGGGGTATTCATTAAATTCATGGGCCCTGTATCCTGGTATGCCGATGTATGGATATCGCGGCTATCAAACCCATATTAATAAATACACTTTACATACTAGATATATCCATATTGATATAGCAACGCCTAAATCTAAAGACAAAGAGCTTGATAAAGTTTATGAGGGTAGCTTAAGAAGTAAAGGTACATGCTCAAAACTCACTGTGACACTTCCTTATTTAATTGATATGTATTTTAATAATTTTCCGGGAAAAAATAATGAGACTCAATCGTTAGAAAAATCTTGGAATGGAATTTGTTAATTTTGATGAAAAATTATTCTTTTATAAAATTTAGCCTTGTTTTACTTTTTATCCCAAACTTTTGTTTCGCAAAAGAGTGGAACTTTGATGTGTTTATGGATGGTAAATTGATTGGTGAGCATACTTTTCAATTAAAGGAAGAAGAAAAATTCCATCAGCTGATGAGTCAAGCAAACTTCAAGGTGACTGTCTTATCTATACCTATTTATAAATATAAACATATATCGCAAGAGCTTTGGAATAAAAATTGCCTGCACTCCATAAGCGCTGTAACGCAAGATGGAGGTGATGAATATAAAGTTCTTGGAAAATTCGATACCAATACATTTAGGTTGATTGAGCCTGCAAAAGAAGCTTTTTCTGCTGAGTGCCCCATGACTTTTAGTTACTGGAATCCACTGATGTTAAAGCAAAGTAAATTATTAAATGTGCAGATGGGCGATTACGTTGAGGTGGTAATTAAAAGTTTAGGTAAGAAAATTATTAAAGTAAGAAATGAAAATCTAGAAGCCGACTCCTATCAATTAACAGCCCCTAAAATTAATATCCAGATTTGGTATAAAGATAATAAAGAGTGGGTTAAGTTGGAATCAATCACTCCTGACGATCACCATATTTCCTATATTCTTAGGTAGATTAAGTAGCTTGAGCATTTTCGGGTCAGGTTTTTTGGTACCAACGGAATAAAGATGAATTACAAAGTGTCAAAATTTTTGACACTTTGTAAAGTTAAGCTACTAAAATAATCCCTCAAATTTTGTTACATTCAAAACAGCTTTGATGATTCTTTATCTTAGTTGTTGAATTAAAAAAGGCCCCTTATGAAGTTATTACTAAAAGCGTTATTTCTTACAATAGTATTTTCTACAAATGTTATTTCGGCTCCAGCCTACATTGTTTCCCATGCACCTGGCTGGCAAGTTCAGCCTATTATCACTGTGGGTGAGGTTGCCGCTAATGGTTATGCCATGACTGGTGTGCCAGACGGTTTAGGTGTTTTTGCAAATAACGACGGTACTTTTAGTTTGCTTATGAACCATGAGATTTCTAATGATAAAGGAACTATTCGTGCGCATGGTGCAAAGGGTGCATTTGTTTCTCGCTGGGTTATTGATATTGAAAGTCTGAAGGTGAAAAGTGGGGCCGACTTAATTAAATCAACTGTGCCAGGAGGTTTGATTTTTAATCGATTTTGTTCTGCGGATTTACCACCAATCTCGGCTTTTTATAATGCCACGACTCGGAAGGGGTATAACGGGCAGCTATTTTTAAATGGTGAAGAAGATAAAGCAGGTGGCCGCGCTTTTGCGCACAATTTGGAAGGTGTTAGTTACGTAATGCCTGATTTTGGGCATATAGCATGGGAAAATTTATTGGCTAATCCTTCAAGTCAGGATTCTACTTTGGTCATTGGTTTAGATGATATTCAAGATGGTTTGCTATTAGTCTATCTTGGCAATAAAACGAAAGTGGGAAATCCGGTTGAGCAATCTGGATTAGTTGGCGGGCAGTTATATGGGGTTAAAGTGATGAATGAGCGTTTTAGTTTAGTGCCCTTGACGGGATTGGCAAGTTTAGATGGCAAAACTTTTAGGGAGGAAGCTAAAAAACTTGGGGCCACTGGCTTTGCAAGGCCGGAAGATGGATCTTGGGATGTTTTAGATGCTAGCAAATTTTGGTTTGCCACGACCGACAAAATGGGAGGTGACAGCCGATTAAATCAATTGGTTTTTGATGATGTATCAAATCCCCTAAATGGCGGACGAATTAGTATTCCGCTGAGCGCACAAAGTATAGGTGCTGAAATGTTCGACAATGTAGTTGTCGACGGTGATGGACGAGTGTTAGTGCAAGAAGACCCAGGTGAAAATACGCGCTTAGCAGTCATTTGGATGTATGAGCCCGCACTAAATAAAACAACTAAATTGTTTGAATCTAATCCAATGTTATTTAGACCTGGAGCAGCTGATTTTATGACTATAGATGAAGAGCATTCAGGTATCGTTGAAATTACATCCCTGTTGCGCAAGGCCACATGGTTTGATGTCAAACGCAGGTATTATCTTGGCACCACGCAGGCGCATCTTGAACATAATGATACAAAGCTAGTTGAGCACGGGCAGTTGTGGTTGATATCAGGCCCATCACTAAAAAAATAACTATTAAAAGTTTTTATTTATTAATACTTAATTTTTCTACAAGCCATCCCGTAGTCAGCGGCTGAATAGTAATTGTGATTATGATTGCCATAAATGTAACGGCAGCAATAATATCTGCGTGAGGAGCATTTAATCCAATTAACATACTAGCCAATGCCCCTGGAATAACTCCAGTCTCTCTTGTCCAGCAGATTAAAATTAATTCTTTAAGTTTCCAGTTTGCCTTTCTGTTTGGAAGCGCACAAAGGAAAACAGTCAGAGGTCTTGCTACAAACATAAAAACTAAAACAACACCTAAAGCTGGCCAGAAATATTTAGCTATAAGAGAAAAATCAACTTGAGAGCCTAATAAAATAAAAATAAATATCCTCATAATTAATGAAGTTGTCAAAATAAAATCATCTAATTTTTCTTGTTCTTTGTTATTCGTCTTAAAACCAAATAAATCCTTATTGCCGAGCACTATCCCAAAAATAAACACCGCCATAAACCCGCTTGCATGAAAATTATCAGCGGCTAAGAAAGCTGAAGCCACCGTCATTAAAGTCACAAGAGGTGCGTATTCGCGGAGAAAACCATATTTTTGATGAGAAATGATGGAGACAGATATGTAGCCTAGAATGCCCCCGGCCAATATACCCACAATAGATTGCTGCAATAAACCAGTAAAGCTTTGAGTTAGGCTGAAGGCATTTTCACCAACAGCCATGGAAAATAATGTCATCGTAAGGATAACAGCCATAGCATCATTAAATGCAGACTCGCTGATTACTAACTGAGATATTTTTGCAGGGACTTTAGTTTGCTTAAATACCGGAATTAAAGTTGCTGGATCAGTAGATGCAATTGTAGATCCTAAAAGTAATGCCACAATAAACGGAAGGCCAATAAAAAATTGTGCGGCGATAGCAGATACAAAAGTAGTAATTAATACACCAAGTGTTGAAATTAGTAAAAGTGTTGGCCACACTTTCTTAATAATTTGAATACGGACACTAGCACCACCATCGAATAAGATGTAGCAGGAGCCAAAGATAAGAATGAGCTGATTAAGAACTGAATTAACTTTAATATCTATAAGATTTAGGCCATTAACTCCTAAAATTATCCCTGCAAATAAAAGAAAAACAACATCTGGTAGCCTTAAAATTTTCGCTATATATGAAGATAACATCCCAGTGCTTAATATAATGCCAAGTAAATAAAGCAATTCTTTTACGTGTGAGAGTGAGGTTGATTGATCCATAACTCAGGATGATAAATCATTTTAACTTTTTTGACATGGATAGTTAGCTTAGGCATCTTTAGGCTACGATAAATAGGGGTGTGATTGCAATAGCGGTATGTTAAAATCTTTAAATGTTAAAACGTTTTTACAGCATTTTATGTTTAATTTTTCTATTTGCTTTTAGCCAGCAAGCAGCGATTGCGCACGAAATTTCTCATGTCAAAGACTTCACCCACAAGACCGACTCACATAATTCAGATATTAATTCTTGTAGTGAATGTATTAGTTTCGCCAAACTTACACATATTAATGATAGTGAATTTGCTTTCAGTCTTGAAGAGTTAAATCATTACACAGTATTTGTAGCCCCATCTAATTCATATCAATCCTTCACAGCAATTTACTTTGCTGCTCGCGCCCCACCTCAAACTTCAGTATTAAATTAACTTTAATTTACTTCCTTAAGTCTTTTAAGGGAGCTTGCGTTACAAAATTTTTTTATTGAAGAGGTTTCAAAATGAAACTTAAAAAAATTACATTCACATTACTTTTTATTTTGACTTGTTCAGCAGTCGCTGCAGATAAAGCAATTTTAACTATACCCGCCACAGCGGTGACCGGTAATCCTTTGGGTGTTAGTTCTGATCAAATGGTGATACCAATTTCCATTCTTAATGGTCGCGAACTTTCATTAAAACGAGAAAACACATTAGCTGAAACATTAAATAGCATTCCGGGTGTAAGCAACAGTTCTTTTGGCCCTTCAGCAGGGCGCCCCATGATTCGAGGAATGGATAGTGATCGTATTAAGATCTTACAAAATGGCGTCAATAATTTAGATGCTTCCAATTTAAGTTTTGACCATGGCGTATCGATTGACCCTCTCATTATTGAACAAATTGATGTCATTCGAGGGCCCGCCACACTTCTCTATGGGGGTGGTGCAGTGGGCGGAGTAGTAAATGCTATTGATCATCGAATCCCTAAAGAAAAATTTGAAGGTATTACAGGTCGGGGAGAAGTACGTTACGGTGGAGCCAACTTAGAACAAAGTAATGCGGCAGTGATTGATGTGGGTACAGGGAATTTTGTGATGCACTTGGATGCCTATAACCGAGATGCTAAAAACTTAAGGATTCCAGGCAATGCGGTTTCGGATAAAAAAAGAGCTACTAATTACACGACAGATCATGGCATCAATAAACTTATTAATAGTCATTCAGAAACTCAAGGTGGTGCTATAGGAGCGTCTATCATTTTTGAGAGAGGTTATGCTGGTGTTAGTTATGCCAAGCATCTAATGACATATGGTAGTCCATTAGAATCAGCAGTTTCTATTGATATGGATAATAATCGTTTTGATTTTGCATCTGAGATTAGGGATCTCGGCACATTCTTTGATCGAGCCAAATTCCGTGCGGCTTATACTGACTATATTCACAAAGAAATTGAAGATGGTTCAATTAATACAACATTTAAAAACCAAGGTGTTGATGGTACATTTGAATTAGGCCATCAAGCGATACTAAATATGAAAGGTGTTGTAGGTTTGCAATTCGAGAACGGAAAATTTCAAGCGTTAGGTGCAGAGGCTTTTGTTCCTTCATCTAACACTAATAGTCAGTCGGCTTATCTTTATGAAGAGTTACCCATTAACCAACATAAAGTAACTTTTGGTTTAAGACATGGTCAGCATGACATAGATAGCAAAGGCGGAGTTTCATTTACAGCCGCTAATAAAAGCTTTAAAACAAACAATGCTGCGATGGGCGGGCTTTATACTTTAAATTCTGAATGGTCACTTACTGGCAACTTTAGTCACAATGAACGAGCACCTTCATACTTTGAGCTATATGCAAATGGTGTTCATACCGCAACTGGAGCTTACGAGCAAGGACAAGCTAATTTAAAGATTGAAAAATCGAATGGATTGGATGGTCAGATACGCTGGAAATCAGGACAAGATAGTTTGACTTTGGGAGCGTATTACACCAAGTTTTCAAACTACATTGGATTAAGATCAACGAATGTTGTAAATGGTGATTTCAACATATCTCAATTTTCGGGTATCAAAGCTGAATTTAAAGGGGTTGAGTTAGAAGGCAAGAGCATGCTCACTGATCACTTACAATTAAATGTAAGAGGTGATTATGTGGATGCCAAAGATAAAACAAATGGTGGTTACGTAGCTCGTATATCTCCACTTAAATTAGGCATAGGTTTTAAGTATGAATTTGATCGCTTTGGCGCAAGAATGGATGTGCTCCATGCCTTCAAGCAAGATAACGTAGCGACAAATTTTAATTATCTGACAGGTAAAGAGCTTGTTACAGACGCTTATACAAATGTCAGTATGATGGCAACTTACAAATTGCCTACCCAATATAATTTAGAAGCCTTTACACGGGCTAATAATTTATTGGACGAAGAAATAAGAGAGCATGCTTCTTTCCTCAAAGATATAGCACCAATGGGTGGACGATCAATCATGTTTGGACTTCGAGGCGACTTCTAACCATATGGACACATTAAGTCATGCCTTATGGGGGTACGGATTATTTGGATACAAGCGATATCCTTGGACTGCAATTTTTTTTGGTGCAATGCCAGACTTAATTTCATTTGGCTTGTTTATCGTTATGAATATTGCAACAGGAAATTGGCATTTCGGTAAACCATCCTTGGAGTCTATTCCAGATTGGCTCTTCATCACTTACTCAGTTGGCCACAGCTTCATTATATGTTTACCAACTATCTATTGTATTTATCGCTTTAATCGAGCTTTGGCTATGGCAATGTTGGCTTGGCCATTTCATATTGTTCTTGATTTTCCATTTCACTCAAAAGCTTTTTTCCCCACCCCAATTTTTTGGCCAATTTCAGATTTCAAGATAGACGGTATTCCATGGTCACATTGGTACATCTGGTATCCAAACATTTTATTTCTTTCCATCTTGCTTATTTATCGCTTTAAGAAAAGATAAATTAAATTTATTTAAGCGCGCACTAAATCGATCTTTTCTGACTTCTTATTTTTTGTTGGCTATTAAGGTTTCAATTTGATAGTTAATACTTTACAATTGCCGAAACCCTAAGCTTAATCTGAATTAGAGGCAATTATCATGTCAGAAAAAAACAACATTGATAAGAAATTATCCAGCATCAAAAACTTGCTAGCTAAGCAAAATTTAGTCGGAAATCTCATTCATAGGCAAGAGATGTCTCGCCAAGATATTGTTGAATCTTTAATTCAAAAACAAAATTCAATTGAATTAAAAAGACTCATTAAAAAGCTTGAAGTGAATGAAATCGCTCGAATTCTAGAGGCTTTATTAGACCAAGAGCGTATCATTGTTTGGGATCATATTGAGTCAAGCCGTCGTGACGATGTACTCCTTGAAGTTTCTGACGATATCCGCATGGACCTTGTGTCTGATGAAACTCCAAACAAAGAACAAATTACAGTCATTAGAGTCTTTGACCTCTTTAAAGGTCGCTTGCGTCAGATACCCATATACAGCAGAAAAGATCTCGAAAAGGCTAAGCCTATTTGGGTAGATCTTGTGACCCCAGAAATTGAGCAGCTTGAATGGGCAAGGGAGATTTTTGGCGCACACATCCCTAATCCGAACGAGCTCACAGATTTGGAGACAAGTGCGCGTTTTTATATTGAAGATAATGGTGAGATCCATCTTCATTCTAATTTCTTGCTCGATACTACTAAAGAATCTAAGAATGTAACCGTCGCTTTTGTGCTTAAAGACAAAATACTATTTACAGTGAGAAACGAAGAGTTGCCTGTATTTAGGCTTCAACGTTTGAGAGCGCGTGCAGAAGCGGGTTACGTGTCACAAGCTAAAGATGTCTTATTGGATTTATATGCAGCAGATATTGAATATTCTGCCAATGCACTAGAAGACGTTTATACAAGGTTAGAAAAAGTGGGCAGTCAAGTTGTGAAGTCTTACATGACGAATAGCCAGGCTGCAACCATACTTTCTGATATAGCGATCGAAGAAGATTTGAACGGTAAGATTAGACGTAATGTGATGGATACTAGAAACGCACTATCATTTTTAATGCGCTCAAAACTTCTATCCGTCAGTCAACATGAAGATGTTAAAGAAATTTTACGTGACATTGATTCGCTAGATGGCCATACATCTTTCTTGTTTAATAAGATCAATTTTCAGATGGATGCTACAGTAGGCTTCTTGAATGTAAATCAAAATATTGATTTAAAAAGATTAACGATCATCAGTGTGGTCTTTATGCCAGTGAACATTATTGCAGGTATTGGTGGTATGTCTGAATTTAGCATGATGACTAATGGTATTGCATGGCCATTGGCTTATGGTTGCTTTGTTTTAGTTATGATTGCCATTGGAGCACTAACGTTTACAGTATTAAGAGCCCTTGAAAACAAGCGCATTGAAAGATTAAGATCAGAAAATAATTAATTTTTTTATAGATATAACAAAGCCACTCTTGGGAGTAGCTTTTATTTTTCATTTTTATTTTCTTCCAACTTCTTGATGCAGTTAAGCGTTATCGAGCACGTTTGAATATTCTTGTTGTAGGTGTTTTATTTCTAGCAAATTGATGCATTCTTCTGGAATGATTTTCTGATAAAGGTTGTCTTGCAGGGATAAGATGTTTTTTACTATCCCCAATTAAATCAGATCGACCCAAACGCTGCAATGCCTCACGCAACATCGGCCAATTCTTAGGGTCATGATAACGAATAAATGCCTTATGAAGTCGACGCACACCACCTGCTCGAGGAATGGGAATCTCTTCACTATCTTTTGTCACTTTACGTAAAGGATTTTTACCTGAGTGATACATAGCTGTGGCCATGGCCATCGGCGTGGGTGTAAAAGTTTGTACCTGATCTAATTTAAAATCATGCTCTTTTAACCATAAAGCTAAGTTCATCATATCTTCATCAGTAGCACCTGGATGGGCCGCAATGAAGTAAGGGATTAAGTACTGTTCTTTCCCAACTTCTTTTGAGAAGCGATCAAACATTTCTTTGAATTTGTTATATGAGCCCATGCCTGGCTTCATCATTTTAGATAGCACATTTTCTTCAGAGTGTTCAGGCGCAATTTTTAGATAACCACCCACATGGTGCTGCACTAATTCTTTTACATATTCAGGTGAGGTGACTGCTAAGTCATAACGAAGACCTGATCCAATGAGTACTTTTTTAATACCTTTGGTGTTTCTTGCTTTTCGATAAAGTTCTATGAGTGCCGTGTGGTCAGTATTTAAATTTTCACAAATACCTGGATAAACACAAGAAAGTTTTCGACAAGAAGCTTCAATTTTTTCTGACTTACAAGCCATGCGATACATATTAGCCGTAGGTCCGCCCAGGTCTGAAATGACTCCTGTAAATCCATCGACCTTATCTCTAATTTCTTCAATCTCTTTTAGAATACTTTCTTCTGAGCGACTCTGAATAATTCGACCTTCATGTTCTGTAATGGAGCAGAAAGTACACCCGCCAAAACACCCGCGCATAATATTGACGGAGAAGCGAATCATTTCCCATGCAGAAATTTTGGCATCACCGTAGCTAGGATGTGGTTTCCTTGCATAAGGAAGGCCGTATACATAATCCATTTCTTTTGTGGTGAGTGGAATAGGAGGAGGATTAAGCCAAACTTCTCTGTCACCATGTTTTTGAATTAGTGCTCGTGCATTTCCTGGATTAGCTTCTAAATGGAGCACGCGCGATGCATGTGCATATAACACAGGGTCATCAACTACCTCTTCAAAGCTTGGTAAGCGAACGACTTGCATACTCCGGTCAGCTTTTGTTTTTCGAACCACCTTAATGACCTGCATGCCGTCAGGTAATTTTTCCTCATTCGATTTGGCATTAGTTTCACAATCAGTCCCTGCGCCCATTTTCATTTCATAAGGATCGACATGTGTTTCAACTTTTCCAGGACGATCAAGATGTGTGGAAGCTATTTCTTCCCAGCCTTCAGGAATTTTTTTACGTAAGAATGCCGTACCTCGAATATCTTGAATGTCTTCTAATTTTTCGCCATCAGCGATGCGATGTGTAAGTTCAATAAGCGCTCGTTCAGCGTTACCATATAACAAGATATCAGCCTTAGAATCGACAAGAACTGAGCGACGTACTTTGTCAGACCAGTAGTCGTAATGAGCAATTCTACGAAGACTTGCTTCAATACTACCAATCACTAAAGGCACATCAGAAAATGCTTCGCGACAACGCTGAGAATAGACAAGTACCGTTCGGTCAGGGCGTTTTCCAGCAACGGCACCTGGCGTATAGGCATCATCTGAACGAATTTTTCGGTCAGCTGTATATCGGTTCACCATGCTATCCATGTTGCCAGCCGTGATACCAAAATAAAGATTAGGTTTTCCTAGCGCCTTAAATGGTTCGGCGCTCGACCAATCAGGTTGAGACAAAATACCCACACGGAATCCTTGATCTTCTAACAACCGGCCAATTAAGGCCATGCCAAAACTAGGGTGATCAATATAAGCGTCACCCGTCACCAAAATAATGTCGCAACTATCCCAGCCTAATACGTCCATATCCTGGCGTGTCATGGGAAGCATAGTGGCTGTACCAAAGCGCTTCGCCCAATAAGGACGGTATTTGTTAATTGCGTGTGGCGATGAATGAGTGGCGTTTTGCATAGTTGCGTATTCTACCCTGATAAATCTATTAAACGCTTTATAATTAGCTACTTGAAAGATTCTGACTGAATAAATAGAGGTTTCTATGCATTTTGAACTGATCGATTTAGTGATTAGCCTATGTTTACTATTAGGCGCAGTCTTATACACATCTGTGGGTCATGCAGGAGCATCGATCTATATTGCGATCATGACATTATTTAATATTCCTAGCGCCGTGATTAAACCCACTGCATTAGTTATGAATATTTTTATTGCCTCATTTACGAGCTGGCGTTTCATTCGAAAAGGTTTTTTTGATTTTAAAGTTTTATTACCTATTGCTCTAGGCGCAATACCTTTTGCATTTTTAGGGGGTTATATAAACGCACCGAGTCATATCTATAAATCTATCGTGGGTATTATTCTTTTAATATCTGCCATTTCACTCGTTACGAATCTTTCTAATAAAATCGATAAAAAACTTAAAAAACCCCCGTTTCTCTTTGCAGTTATTATTGGCTCATGCATTGGATTTTTAGCAGGATTGACTGGAACGGGCGGCGGGATATTTTTATCTCCGCTTATTTTATTTTTAGGATGGAGTTCCACCAAGACAACCTCAGGTATCACAGCGCTTTTTATTTTAATTAATTCAAGTTTTGGCTTACTTGGTAATTATTCATCTGTGCAAAATCTACCCGATCAATTATCTCTATTTATAGGTGCAACTCTGCTGGGTGCATTAGTAGGTACTACACTTGGCATAAAATTTTATACAGCCAATACTATTAAAAAAACATTAGCATTAGTTTTAGTGATTGCTGGATTTAAATTATTACTTACCTAAATCTTTAAAATGGTAAATGAGATTCGGGACTAGCATTAGATAAAACACTTTTAAAAGAATCTTGAATTCTTTCAAGTGCAATTTTGTTTTCAGCTTCAAATCTCAACACAATCACAGGCGTTGTATTGGATGCGCGCATTAGACCGAAGCCATCTTGGTACTCAACTCGTAAGCCATCCACTTTAATAATTTCTAATGCGTTATCAAATTTTGCTTCTGCTTGTAATTTTTTTATTAAAGCGTGAGGCTCACCTTCTTTCATTTTGATTTGAAGTTCAGGCGTGCTAATACTGTTCGGTAAATTATTTAAAATTTCAGATGGGTTATCAAAGCGACTTAATATTTCTAGAAGTCGAACGCCAGCATAAATACCATCATCGAAGCCGTACCAACGTTCCTTAAAAAAGGTATGACCGCTCATTTCACCTGCAAGTGCTGCATTTTCCTCTTTCATTTTGGCTTTAATAAGTGAGTGCCCGGTTTTCCACATCAAAGGCTTACCCCCCTTATCTTTAATCCACTGGAATAAATTACGTGTCGATTTCACATCAAAGATAATAGTGGCATTTGGATTACGACTTAATACATCTTCTGCAAATAATAAAAGTTGGCGATCTGGATAAATAATTTGACCATCTTTTGTAACAACACCTAAACGATCTGCATCGCCATCAAATGCAAATCCTAATTCCGCATCACTTTTTTTAAGATGTGTGATCACATCATTTAAGTTATGTGGCTCAGAAGGATCGGGGTGATGATTAGGAAATGTACCGTCCACATCGCAGAATAATTCTTCAACAGAACATCCAATACTTTCATAAATTTTTCTAGCGTAAGCACCTGCCACACCATTGCCACAATCAATGACAATTTTCATTGGGCGTTTTAAATGGATATGATTTTTAATAGCTTCCAGATAATCGTTAGCAATGTCATATTTCTTTTCTAAGCCCTGACCTTCGTAAAAGTTTTCTTCTTCTATGCGAACATAAAGTTTCTGTATCGCTTCTGTCGATAAGGTGTCACCTCCTAAAACCATCTTTAAGCCATTGTAGTCAGGCGGGTTATGACTCCCTGTGACCATAACGCCAGATTGTGTTTTAAGAAAGAATGTGGAGAAGTACACCATAGGCGTTGTGACCATGCCTAGATTGATCACATGAATACCAGTCTTAAGTATGCCTTGAATAAGTGCGTTCGATAGTTCTGGGCCAGAAAGCCTCCCATCAAAACCAACACAAATATCGATTTGCTCTCGGTCAATTGCTTCACTTCCAATAGCGCGACCTATGATTTCTACAAATTCAGGAGTGAGAGTTTTACCCACAATGCCACGGATGTCGTAGGCTTTAAAAATCTCTTTAGGAAGTAATGCCATAATTTATTCTGACTCTTCAATCCATGCGAGTTGAATAGCCTCTAGAATTTTTTCCCCGCATTTATTAGGGTCATCTTGAAAACCGTCAAGATCTAAGATCCATTGGTACAGGTCAGTAAATCGAATTGTCTTGGGGTCTATATCAGGATGTTTATCGAATAAAGCCTCAGCAATCCTTTGACTATCAGTCCAGTGCATATAAATCTTTCTCTTCAATATAGATGGAAGATTATAACTTTTAGATTTTACCTAAGATAGAACTTCATTAAGAAAGATAGGTCAGACCCATGATAAAATATTAACCTTTAGAGATAAAAATCTCTAATCATTTTAAATACATAGCGGAAATATAGACATGTTTAGCAAAGCTCAAAAATTAAGTATGGTGGACCCAGAAATTGCACTTCAAGTCACTCAGGAAGTGAAGCGACAAGAAGACCATATTGAGCTCATTGCTTCTGAAAACTATACAAGCCCTGCTGTGATGGAGGCTCAAGGCTCTCAACTCACAAATAAATACGCAGAAGGATATATTGGTAAGCGCTTCTATGGTGGTTGTGAATTTGTGGATAACGTCGAACAAATCGCGATCGATCGCCTAAAAAAATTATATGGTGCTGAATATGTCAATGTTCAGCCTCACTCAGGTAGTCAAGCTAATCAGGCTGTTTATTTCTCAATACTCAAACCTGGCGATACTGTGATGGGTATGAGTCTGGGAGATGGTGGACATTTAACACATGGTTCCCCTGCAAACTTATCAGGCAAACTTTTTAATATTGTACCTTATGGCCTTAATGCACATGAGGAGATTGATTACGATGCAATGGAAAAGCTCGCGATTGAATCAAAGCCTAAACTTCTTATTGGGGGCGCTTCAGCTTATGCCTTGCGTTTTGATTGGGAGCGTATGTCGCAGATTGCGAAAAAAGTGGGAGCCTATTTTATGGTAGATATGGCGCACTACTCAGGACTGATTGCTGCAGGTGTTTATCCTAGCCCAGTACCTTTCGCAGATTTTGTAACATCTACCACACATAAAACTTTAAGAGGCCCTCGTGGCGGTATTATTTTAGCGAAAGCTGAATTTGAAAAAAGTATTAATAGTCTTGTATTCCCTGGCATCCAAGGCGGACCTCTAATGCATGTAATTGCAGCTAAGGCTGTTGCTTTCCTGGAGGCATTAAAACCAGAGTTTAAAGTGTATCAAACACAAGTGATTAAAAATGCACAAACGATGGCTGAGTCACTAAGTAAACGGGGTGTACGTATTATTTCTGGCCGTACTGAGTCTCATGTCTTTTTAGTTGATTTAAGACCTAAAGGTTTAACCGGAAAAGCAGCAGATGTTCTTTTGGGACAAGCACATATAACGGTCAATAAAAATTCAATTCCTAATGATCCAGAAAGTCCTTTTGTGACTTCAGGGATTCGTATCGGATCTCCTGCAATTACGACACGTGGCTTTAAAGAAAAAGAAGCTGACATGGTGGCGCAAATGATTGCAGATATCCTCGATCATCCCACTGATGAAAAAGTCATTAGCGAGACTAAAGCCAAGGTGGTTACCTTAACTGCTCAATTCCCAGTTTATGGGTCTTAAATTTCAGCTTTAAATATCTCCAGTGAAATGTCCATTCTGCGGAACTGATGATACCCAAGTCGTTGACTCAAGAGTGAACGATGAAGGTAATTCAATTCGTCGTCGTCGTCGTTGTTCAGAATGTGATAAACGTTTTACAACTTACGAATCAGTTGAGCTCGCACTCCCCCAAGTTGTAAAGCAAAACGGTAAACGCGAAGACTTTAGTCGAAATAAACTTCATCAATCTTTTAGTCGTGCGCTTCATAAACGTCCAGTGCCTATTGAATATATAGAGCAAGCCATTGAACGTATCATTCAAAAAGTTTTAGCTTATGGCGAGAAAGAAATCACCGCAAGAGCGTTAGGCGAAAATGTTATGCACGAGCTAAAAAAAATGGATAAGGTGGCTTACATCCGATTTGCATCTGTCTATAGAAGTTTTTCTGATGTCGAAGATTTCCATGATGTTATACGCGACCTTGATTAAATGAATTCGCATTCACCTCAATTTTTCATGAGTGAAGCTTTGAGGCTTGCAGAAAAAGCTTTATTCACAACATCCCCCAATCCAAGAGTTGGTTGCGTCATCGTTCAAGATGATGAGATTGTAGGTCGAGGTTTTCACGAGAGGACAGGGGAGTCTCACGCTGAAGTCATCGCATTAAAAGAAGCAGGCAGTCAATCAGAGGGTGGTGATGTATATGTCACATTAGAACCTTGTTCGCATACTGGCAAAACGCCGCCTTGTGTAGACGCATTAATTAAAGCTAAAGTTAAAAAAGTTTTTATTGCGATGCAGGATCCAAATCCCATGGTTTCAGGTCAAGGCATTCAGAAATTAAAAGATGCTCACATTGAAGTTGAATTAGGCGTAATGGAAGCTCAAGCTCAATTATTAAATATTGGTTTTATTTCGCGTATGACAAAGAAATTACCTTATGTAAGAGCTAAGCTTGCAGTGTCATTAGATGGTAAGACTGCACTTCATAACGGTAAGAGCCAGTGGATTACAGGTGATGAAGCGAGAGCGGATGTTCAATACTGGCGTGCCTCTTCTTGTGCGATTATTACAGGTATTGGTACTGTGTTGCATGACAATCCAAAACTCTCTGTGAGACTTTATGAGCATGCGCGTCAACCCTTACGTGTAGTTGTAGACTCAGAATTAAAAATTTCATTAGAGGCAGACATACTCCGCGAAAAACCTTTGCTTATCGCTTACGCAAATGATAAACAAAAAAAATTACCGCAATTAAAAGCCTTAGGTGTTGAATGTATTCAATTACAGGATAGTGGCAAAGTTGATTTAGCATCACTTCTTAAAGAACTCGCAAAAAGAGAAGTGAATGAAGCGTGGATCGAAGCGGGTGAAGGCCTTAATGGAGCATTCTTAGAAGCTAATTTAATTAATGAGCTTATTATTTATTATGCGCCTGTGATTTTAGGCTCAGAAGCTAAAGGTATGTTTACATTGCCAACTTATGAAAATTTAGAAAATAAAATTACTACAACACTCTTGGATCATCGCTGGGTTGGTCAAGATTTAAGAATGCGATTTAAATTAAAGTAACGCTGCATCATGCTCATCGATAGCCACTGTCATTTAGACGCATTAGAGTTTAGTCATGAGCAAGATACGATCATTAAAAATGCGTTTTATCATGGCGTTGAGAAAATTATTATTCCCGCAGTCAATCGAAAAAGTTTTGATGATGTCATTGAGCTTAGAAAAAAATTTCCCAATTGTTTTTATGCTTTAGGTTTTCATCCTATGTACATTGCTGACATGAAGGATGGCGATATAGATACGCTGAAGTCTTATTTAGAAACATACGAACCAGTAGCAGTAGGTGAGATTGGTTTAGATTTTTTTGTGACTAAAGATAACAAATTACTTCAAGAAGAAATTTTTGTTAGCCAATTAAAATTAGCAATGGCATTTGATTTGCCAGTCATCATGCATGTGAGACATGCAATTGATGATGTGCTTAAAAATTTAAGACGCTACCCCGTGAAGGGTGGTATCGCCCATGCTTTCAATGGCAGCATGCAACAGGCAGAAGCTTTTATTGGGTTAGGCTTTAAATTAGGCTTTGGTGGTGCAATGACTTATCCCAGGGCGACACATATCCAAGCGTTAGCTAGATCATTACCTATAGAGTCTATTGTGCTAGAGACAGATGCGCCTGATATTCCGCCATCTTGGCTAGGACATGAGGGAAGAAATACACCGGCAGAATTGCATCAGATCGCAACTTTTTTTGCCGAATTACGAGGTATGAATTTAGCTTCTGTGATTGAGACATCACATCAAAATACGCTCGACGCACTCCCCAAAATACTGCAGTTATGCACATCTTCTTAGAATTTACATTAAGTTAGTCAAAAAATCCTAATGGAATTAGGGACATAAGTTAAATCATTGATTTTAAACAACTTTTATTTAGCTTAAAAAATAAGCGATTCAAAAAAACACTTATAAATTCGAGAGTTATAAATTTATGTCATCTTTATCCACAAAGTTATCCACAGATTTTGTGGAGATGTTTTTTATCAACATAGGTTGACAGCACACTAATTTATCCAGTTAAAGAAAGCTTTTTTTTGGGTTGATTTAGATAAAAACCGTTGAAATCCCTTTCCCTATTTGATAAACCTCAAACTTCAATTGTGAGACACATAGCTTTAAAGTAAAATAGACTCCCGTCAGCATTTATTTAAAAGCCTTTCCATGACCAAATACGTGTTTGTTACTGGCGGTGTCGTTTCTTCCTTGGGGAAAGGTATCGCAGCCGCTAGTCTCGGCGCAATCTTAGAGTCACGGGGTATTAAAGTGACGATGCTCAAACTCGATCCTTATATCAACGTCGACCCTGGTACGATGAGTCCATTCCAGCACGGCGAAGTCTTTGTTACAGATGACGGGGCGGAAACCGATCTTGATCTTGGCCATTACGAGCGCTTTATCTCAGCGCGCATGGGTAAGAAAAATAATTTTACAACAGGTAAAATTTACGACAGCGTGATTCGTAAAGAGCGCCGTGGAGAGTTCTTAGGCAAAACCGTTCAGGTCATACCACATATTACAGATGAAATAAAATTACACATTAAGAATGGCTCTAATGGTGCCGACGTTGCGATCGTTGAAGTCGGAGGCACAGTAGGTGACATTGAGTCACTTCCTTTTCTAGAAGCTATTCGCCAAATTGGATTTGAAGCAGGTCGTGAAAATGCTTGCTACATTCATCTCACATTACTTCCTTTTATTTCAACAGCAGGTGAGTTAAAAACAAAACCAACTCAACACTCGGTTAAAGAATTAAGAGAGATTGGTATTCAGCCAGATATTTTAATATGCAGAGCAGATCGTGCTATTCCTGATGAAGAAAGAAAAAAAATAGCTTTATTTACAAACGTTCCACCTGAAGCGGTTATCTCAGCAGCCGATTCAGATTCCATTTATAAAATACCAAGTTTATTGCATGCACAAATGATTGACGAAATTGTTTGTCATAAATTAAATATTCTGGCTAAGCCTGCAGATCTGTCTAGTTGGGAAAAAATTACAGATGCACTTAAACATACCAAACATAATATTGACATTGCATTTGTAGGTAAATATGTAGATCTCACTGAGTCTTATAAATCACTTACAGAAGCACTCATTCATGCTGGCATCCACACATCATCGAAAATTAAAATTCATTATCTCGACTCAGAAGAAATCGAAAAAAGTGGGACTAAACCATTAGCGGATATGGATGCTATTTTAGTACCTGGTGGTTTTGGTAAGCGAGGGACTGAAGGTAAAATTAAAGCTATTCAATTTGCACGTGAAAATAAGATTCCATATTTAGGTATTTGTTTAGGAATGCAACTTGCTGTGGTTGAATTTGCAAGACATAAAGCCTTACTTAAAAATGCGAACAGTTCTGAATTTGATGAGGATGCTGAACATCAAGTGATTGGATTAATTACTGAATGGAAATCTTCTGAAGGTTCGATTGAAAAAAGAGATGATTCATCAGACTTAGGGGGCACAATGAGATTAGGCGCTCAGAAGTGTCCAATTGAATCTGGTACTTTAGCGCATATGATTTATGGAGATGAAGTCAACGAACGTCATCGTCATCGTTACGAAGTGAATAATCATTATGTAGATCGATTGATAAAAGCAGGACTAACAATTTCTGCCAGAACCCCTTTTGAGCAGCTCTGTGAGATTATTGAGTTACCGCAAGACCAGCATCCTTGGTTTATTGGTTGCCAGTTTCACCCAGAATTTACCTCTAATCCAAGAACAGGTCATCCATTATTTAAAGCGTACATTCAAGCTGCACTCAAATATAAACAATCTAAAGGAAGTGCATCATGAAATTATGCAACTTTGATGTTGGATTAAATCACCCATTATTTTTAATTGCAGGGCCATGTGTTATCGAGTCTGAAGGAATGGTATTGGATGTGGCAGGCCAATTAAAAGAAATTACTGCAGCACTTAATATCCCATTTATTTTTAAATCATCGTTTGATAAAGCTAATCGAAGTTCAAATAAAACCTTTAGAGGTTTTGGTATCGATGAAGGCTTGAGAATTTTATCTGAAGTGAAAAAACAAATTGGTGTGCCAGTTTTAACAGATGTTCATGATCAATTTCAAGTCGAGCAAGTTGCAAGTGTTGTGGATATTCTCCAAACCCCCGCTTTTTTGTGCCGACAAACTGATTTTATTAATGCTGTTGCAACCGCAGGTAAACCTGTAAATATTAAGAAAGGCCAATTCCTAGCGCCAGGTGATATGAAGCAAGTGGTCACAAAAGCTAAAGAAGCTAATGGCGGCCTAGATAATATTATGGTTTGTGAGCGAGGCGCATCTTTTGGTTACAACACGCTTGTTTCAGATATGAGAAGTTTATCTATTATGCGAGAAACAAATTGCCCGGTCGTTTTTGATGCAACACATTCAGTGCAGCAACCTGGTGGACAGGGCGACAAAAGTGGCGGACAAAGTGAATTTGTCCCTGTCTTAGCACGAGCTGCAGTGGCCAGTGGTATCGCAGGTATATTTATGGAAACACATCCTAATCCAAAAGAAGCTCTATCTGACGGACCTAACGCGTGGCCACTTAAAAAAATCAAGGCACTGCTTGAAGTATTAGCTGAGATTGATCGATCAGTTAAAAAAGCAGGCTTTATTGAAATGTCTTAAATAATTAACTTAAGCTAGGGAATTAAGAATGAGTTTTGTGAAACAAATCGTTGCTCGAGAAATGATTGACTCAAGAGGAAATCCAACTATAGAAGCTGATGTTTTATTGGATTCTGGTGTCATGGGCAGAGCAATGGTGCCTTCAGGTGCCTCCACAGGAAGTAAGGAAGCGATTGAGCTTCGTGATGGCGATACAAACCGTTATGTTGGTAAAGGTGTTTTAAATGCAGTGAAGCATGTCAATATAGAAATTGCGAAAGCTGTAGTAGGTCTTGATGCAGACGATCAAACATTGATTGATCAAACCATGATTGAATTAGATGGGACTGATAACAAAAGTCGCTTAGGTGCTAACGCTATTCTTGCGGTTTCAATGGCATCTGCTGTTGCAGCAGCTAAAAATTCTAATGTGCCTCTTTACCGTTATCTTGGTGGCTCAGGTCCCATGCAATTACCGACACCTATGATGAATGTGATTAACGGCGGTGCACATGCGGACAACAATGTTGATATGCAAGAGTTTATGATTATTCCAGCTGGAAGACCCACATTTAGAGAAGCGATACGATGCGGCGCAGAAATATTTCAAGCACTTAAAAAAATATTAAGTAAAAAAGGATTTTCAACGACAGTGGGTGATGAAGGAGGTTTTGCACCAAATCTTCCATCTAATGAGTCTGCAATACAAATGATTATGGAAGCAGTCTCTCAGGCCGGATATGAGCCGGGCCGCGATGTGTATCTTGGACTTGATTGTGCAAGCACTGAATTCTATAAAGATGGTAAATATCATCTTGCTTCTGAAAATTTATCTTTATCAGGTGAGCAATTTACAGACTATCTAGCTACATGGTGCGACAAATACCCAATTATCAGTATTGAAGATGGCATGAGTGAATTTGATTGGGATAGCTGGCATGTTCTAACGCAAAGATTAGGTAAACATATTCAACTTGTAGGCGATGATCTTTTTGTAACCAATCCAAAAATTTTAGATGAAGGCATTAAGCGCAAGGTAGCAAATTCTGTTTTAATTAAAGTGAATCAAATTGGTACACTCACTGAAACATTTGAGACGATTGCGATGGCAAAAAAAGCAGGCTATACCGCAATCATTTCTCATCGCTCTGGTGAAACTGAAGATACAATCATTGCTGATTTAGCCGTTGCTACAAATGCATTGCAAATTAAGACAGGCTCACTTTCAAGATCGGAACGCATCTCAAAATACAATCAATTGCTTCGCATCGAAGAAGAGCTTGGTAGCGCTTCATCTTATGCAGGCCTTTCTTGCTTTTATCAATTGAGTAAATAATCTCACATGAAATCCTTAACTTTTATTTTTGTGGTGTTAGTAGCGTTAATGCAATATCCATTATGGTTTGGAAAGGGTAGTTGGTTTCGTGTGTGGAGCTTAAGTCACCAAATCGAAATTCAGAAAAAAACAAATACTGATAATCAGGTAAGAAATAATGTGCTTAATGCTGAAGTGACTGATCTTAAGCAAGGTTTTTCAGCTATTGAAGAAAGAGCTCGTAATGAACTTGGGATGATTAAGCAAGACGAAATTTTTTTCCAGGTGACAAATCACGAGAAAGATAAAAAAGAGACTGAAGCTATAAATAACTCAAAAACTAAAGACTAATCAAATAATTTTTGGTCTTCGGGATTGATCGTAATTAAATAGTTTTTAATATATAGCGCTTCACGCGCTTGATCTACTCTTAGTTCAATCAGCATATTTGTTTGACGATTATTTTCTCTTGCCGATCTTACAAGCTGACCCATTGCTTCTTTTTTTTCATTTAAGATTTGGTCGCCAGGCGTCAGAGTATCTTGCGATTCAATAAAGGCGCGGTACATTCGTCTTTTAACTTTACCTAAGTAGTGTGTTCGAGCAACAATTTCTTGTCCTGTATAGCAACCCTTTTTGAAATTAATACCATCAATAAGGTCCATATTCAAAGACTGAGGAATGAAAGCTTCCTGTGTGGTCGGATAAATATCAGGAACACCATC
>Ga0208942_1000224_pt1 | contig 25346 bp, 24 predicted proteins | sample GreLakmeSU08MSRF_FD_187704 | JGI IMG/M metagenome (GOLD analysis project Ga0208942, IMG submission 187704) | Freshwater lentic microbial communities from great Laurentian Lakes, MI, USA - Great Lakes metaG SU08MSRF (SPAdes) | ecosystem: Environmental > Aquatic > Freshwater > Lake | place: Great... | reverse complement strand
CCTTTACTCGTCGGTATTTGTGGCTCGGACTCCAAACAAGTTTTTAGTGACTGGGGTGAAGTGCAGTTGCCCGACAACCCTATGAAGGCTTTCTTTTCTCTTCCTCAGGTAATGGGACACGAGGTGATGGCCGAGGTGGTGTCGCTAGGTCCCGAAGCAGAAGGGCTCGATGTTGGCGATCGAGTGGTTTTGAACCCGTGGCTGTCGTGCGGACCGCGGGGAGTGGCTAAGTTTTGCCCCGCGTGCGAGATTGGTGACTATTCGTTGTGCTGGAACTTCGGCGTGGGCCCTATTGCACCTGGTATCCATACCGGGACTTCGCGCGACGCTACTGGTGGCTACGCCGAGTTAATGCCCGCCCACGATTCGATGCTGTTTAAAGTGCCGGACGAAATTCCTGACGAGATGGCGGTATTCGCCGATCCTTTTGCGGTGAGTTTGCATGCGGTTACCCGCAACCCGCCACCACCGAACGGGAAGGTGATGGTCTACGGCGCGGGCGCACTGGGGACTTGTGCCATCGCTATTTTGCGATCCCTATGGCCCGACGTTGAAGTTTTAGCCGTGGCTCGCTTTGCTGCTCAAGCTGACCTTGCTCGCAAACTCGGCGCTACGGTTATCGGCCATAGCCCGGCGGTGCAGGTGATCGAAGAAGCGGCGGCGTGGTCGGGCGGGGTGCTGCAGGCAAGCGACGGGCTGCCGATGGCTTTCCCGGGTCAGATCGATGTGGTCTACGACACGGTGGGAAAACGAGAAACTTTTGAGGTGGGCTCGCGAGTTGCTAAAGCACGCGGCACGCTGGTCAAGGCCGGAGTACACGGGCCCACACTGTGGGAAGACACTCCGCTTTACTTCAAGGAATTAAAAATGGTGGGGTCTAATGCTTTCGGATTTGAAGAACTCGACGGGGTGCGTAAGCACGGAATTGATCACTATCTCGATTTAGTGCGGGATAACCGGATTGATCTAACCGGAATGCTCACCCATCGGTTTCCGCTCGAAGATTGGCGTTCGGCCTTTGCGACTATCGCCACCCAAGACACCAGCGGGGCGATAAAGGTGGCGTTCGACTATCGCTAGACCCCGAGCATTTCTTCGTCGTCGATAACAGTTCGCTCGTCGGCCAACTTGCGGGCCAAAAATAGTCCCAGCACGCCCGCTCCTAAAGCTCCGATTCCGATAAAGCGAGCCCGCACGGGCAGTCGGCGGGTGGCGAGCAACGCCACGCCATCAGCAATGTCAACGATGGCGCCCATCCCTACCCATTCCGCGTCATGAGTTTTTTCTTTGATGCTGGTCACTGCACCCGCGCCCAAAGCCAAGTCGCGCGCTCCGAGCATTCGCCCTAGTGGTCCGACCCGCGGCCCAAACGCTCCGGGTGCAGCACCGGTCGCCAGTCGAGGAAGCAACGAAGCAACTATCCCTACCACCACCCGGCCACGCGCCAGCCCGAGAGCGATTGTGCGAGCATCAAAGTCCATATTCTTATTTTACCACGATTGCGGTCAAACACTCCTAGTGCAGCGCCGATTACGGGACGAGCCCAGTGCAGCTGCGAAGGTCGTTCCAATGCGCAACTTCCGCATCGAACTCGACTCCCGCCGGAAGTGGAGTTGCGACGCCGCCTCGGATACGAGCCGGCACCCATTGGTACGAATCAATGTCGCGCCCGGTTGCGGTGACAACGAGCACTCCGCTGCGCCCGTACTCGCCCGCCTCGTTGTAGAAGACGAAGTTGCCAAGCCCGTAGTCGACGAATGCGGTGTTAAATCGTCCCCCACCTTGGAGGTGATGTGCGTGCGCTCCGACGACCACGTCGGCACCAGCATCGGTGAGCACTTGCGCGACTTCCTGCTGGCGCGGTGACGGGCAGTCCGTGCGCTCTACTCCCCAGTGCAAGTAGACGACGATGGTGTCGGAGTCGAGGCGAGCCGTCTGGATTGCGGTGACGAGGCGAGCCAGGTTGTCATCTTTCGTCGACGCGAGACCACCTTGGGTGTCGGTTGCCGCCCATGCGGTGATGTACTCACCGTCGAGCACATCAGTGGCGCCAAAGACCGTGATGCGTTGGCCCCTCACATCGACTCGATACGGAGCGTAAGCCTCGGCGGCGTTATTTCCGATTCCGAGCACCGGGAACTGCTTCTCGGTGCGAGCGGCGATTGAGTCGGCCAGGCCCTGAGGGCCAAAGTCGAGTCCGTGGTTATTTGCCATCGTGACGACATCGACGCCCGCGGCTCGGAGCGCGTCGAGGGCGGTGGCCGGCGCTCGAAAGTTGTACTTCTTCACCACCGGAGTCCCTCCCTCAGTAATTGCGGTCTCAAGGTTCGCCATCGCAACATCGGCACCCGAAAGAACCGAAGCGATGGGGGCGAGGACGGTGCTGGGGTCGGCCGCAAGTTTTCCGCGCAACGCACCCTCGAAATGCATATCGCCTCCGAATGCGAGGGTGACCGGTTGGCCGTTGCCGCGTCGCGGGTCGCGCCGAGTGGTGGTGGTGGCGGGCGCAGTGCTGATGGTCGAGAGTGATTCTTTGTCGGCGGCGCGGTGCGATGGCCGGCTCGTGGTGTAGACGGCCGTCCCAATTGCGAGGACGATTACACCGACGGCCGCAATCGCTATTCGGCGACGCACGGTCCGCTGCTGACGGGCGCGCCGATCCGAGCGGGAAACGGTGATGCGTCGTGCTGAGTTGTTGCCTCTTGGCATTAGCGGTAGCCCTGGGCGATATGTTCGAGCCACCACTGCGGGGCACCATCAAGCAGGGTAGCCAGATTGAAATAATCCCACCAACGAGTTATTTGGCCGTCGCGAAGTTCCATGACTGAGACGAACGGCAAGGCGACATGCTCACCCGTACTCCAAAACCACTCTTCGACGTGTTCGGTTATAACGGCATCGTCGTTGGCCACAATGGTTTTTAGATGGTGCTCGTAGCGCTCAATGGGCTCTAGTCCTAGTCGCAAACGGGCCGCGACTTCGGCGGGACCAGTAGCGCCAACCTCGCCCACGGGAACATCGGTGTAGACGCCGTCGGGGGAAAAAGCGGCCCCACACGCGTCAAAGTCGCGCCGATACAGATTGGTCCAAAACTTTTCTACCAGAGCCTGATTGGCGACAGTTCTTTCGCTGGGCTGGTCGTTCATGCTCTAGCATCTTGTCACTATGACCCCAGCCCCTCCTAATGCGGTTCACATTGGTGCCGATGACCTGCCGTGGGTAGACATCGGCCCGGGGGCCAAACTCAAAGTTTTGCAAGTGCGAGAGCGCGAAGGACTTTGGGTGGTGGCTAATATTTTCCCCGCCGGTTACGCAGTGCAAACCCACCGCCACACGGGTCCCGTGTGGGGCTACACGGTTGCAGGGGCGTGGAAGTACCGAGAGTATGACTACATCAATCGAGCCGGTTCATTTCTCTACGAACCTGCGGGGTCAGTCCACACTTTAGAATGCGTAGAAGACGAAACTATGGTCTGGTTTCACATGTACGGCGCCAACTTAAATCTTGACTCCGACGGAAATGTCGAGAGTGTTACTGATGGCGCCGGTACGCTGGCGGCCTACTACATGCTTTGCGAAGCTGCTGGCTTGCCTCGACCTAATGTGCTGACCGAGTAGTTCACTTACGAGAGTACTACCAGCGTTTTTCGTAGCGGTTGCGAAGCAATATAGCGGCAATGTTGGCTACGAAAGTCAGCCCGATCAATACACAGATAGCCGCGGAGGTGAGTTCAACGTTGAACTCACTTTGAGCCTCGGTGGCCCATTGGTAAATCACTTGGGGTAAAGCGGTGTAGGTGGTGGTGAATTTGCCGAGCGTACCGGTATCACCGGTAGTAAAAAAAGTTCCGTAGAACGCACCAACCAATATGAGGGGAGCGGTTTCGCCAATGGCACGCGACAAAGAAAGCACAGTCCCAGTAAGGATTCCGGGCAAAGCGTTGGGGAGAACAAGTTTTTTTGTCACTTCCCACTTGGTGGCGCCCACTCCGTAGGCTCCTTCGCGTAGTGAAGCGGGGACTGCCCGTAGTGCTTCCGATGAAGTAATTACGACAATGGGAAGTACTAAAACTGACAAAGTGAGACCACCGGAAATGATGGTGCGCCCACCGGTTATTCCTGTTCCCCCGGCCATATCGGTTCCAAGTAATTTAACGAATATGGCTAACCCGAGTAGCCCGTAAACCACTGAAGGAACTCCGGCTAAGTTGCGAATATTTAAGCGCACCAGAGTCATCAATTTGTTGTCCGGTGCGTACTCTTCGAGGTAAACCGCAGTGGTGATACCTAGCGGAAAAGCCACTAGCACCACGACGACTGCTAGAGCCGCCGAACCGAATAAGGCTTGAGCGATACCGGCCTGTTCGGGAATACGGGAGAGATTAGAAGTGAAAAACCCAAATCCCCGTTCTTGGAATACTCCTACTCCATCAGAAAATACCGTTGCGAGCAAAAGGATCACGAAGCCAAGCGAGGTAAGCAGGCTGAGAATTAAAGCGATTTCGAAAATTATGTTGGCGGGGTCAACCTTTCGCCCCCGCAGCGCTCGTTGAGTGGTGATGCGTTGGGAGATAGCGATGTCAGGAGCCGACATTAGTAGCGCTCCCTGATTCGACGCACGAAAGATTCTCCCACGACATTAAGAAGGAAAGTAACAATAAAAAGTAAAAGTCCAAGAAAGAAAAGTGAGTTGTAGGCACTGCTCGCCGCGGTGCCCGCACCACCCGCCACCTGGTCGGTGCCCGAAGCCAAAGTCGCGATACCGGAAGTAACGGTCATTCCGACATCTAGCGGGTTGGTAGTAAAGTTGGCCTCACCGTAAGCACCGGCAGCCAAAGTGACGACCATCGTTTCTCCGATGGCTCGTGATATTCCTAGGATCATCGCGGCCACAACACCCGATATCGCGGCCGGAAAAATAATTCTTGTGACGGTGGTTAACTTGCGTGCTCCTAGACCGTAAGACGCCTCTCGTAGCGACAAGGGGACGGCTCGCAAAGCATCTTCGGAAACTGACGCCACTAGTGGGGTAACTAGAAGTCCTACCCCGATTCCCGCCGCGGCCAAACTAAACGCCGACGCGTCAGAAAATAGTTTTTGCACTATTTCGGGTCCGATCCAGGCAATGGCAAAAAACCCCAAGACGATACTGGGTATCCCGGCCATTACTTCCAAGAAAGGTTTGACTGTTCGTCGCACCCGAGGACTGGCGTATTCGGATAAATAAATTGCTGCTCCTAATCCAAGCGGGGTGGCAATGATCATGGCGATGGCAGTAACTAATAACGAACCGACAAAAAGAGTGGCAATGTCAAAGTCTCCGATTCGTGGTGCCCACTGATCGAAGTTCCAGAGATTGTCAAGGGGTATCGAGTTTATGAAATCGATTGACTGGCCAAGAAGGGAAGCGATGATGGCGACACTTATAGCCAGCGTTATTCCGACTGAGAACAAAAGCACGACTTTGACGCGAGTTTCTCGCCACCGACGACGAGAATTACCGCGGAGATCAACCGCGGGCTCTCCGAGAGGAGAAGGGCTGGGTGCATCGATAACGCTTGTCATATCCCCCATTAAAGTAGTGCGATCAGGCAGTCAGCCCGGGGGAGTGGGCCGACTGCCTGTATCGCGAGACGACCGGTTAGCCAGCTAGTGCTTTCCAGGTCGAGATGGTAGTGGCAATGGTCGCGGCCGGAAGAGGCACATAGCCAGCATCCTTGACGGTTGCCGTGAGGCTCTTCTTAGTGATGTAGAAGTTAAGGTAACCCTTTACATCGGCGTTAGCCGCAACTTTGGCGTTATTTGGGTAGATGTAAAGAGTACGACTGAGTACGTAAGTACCATTGCCGATCGTCGCAGTGTTAGGAGCAACGCAGGTCCCAGTATCTGAGTTCAATACCGAGATTGCTTTTAGGTCTCCCTTGTTTTCGGAGTAGAAGGCGTAACCAAGGAAACCAATCCCATTTTTTGTTGCCGTTACTCGCTTGACGATGTCATTGTCGTTCGGGAACTGGCCATCAGAGACAATTGGCTCTTTGGCAACTTCTTCTCCTTCTTCGTCAACCACGGTAGTAACTTTTCCTTCTTCGAGACGAGTCTCAATTTCGTCTTTATAGCCCAACTCAATGAATGAGTCGTAGGTTCCTGATTCGGGACCAGGGGTGAACTTTTTGACCGAACCCGATGTCGGCAAGGGAGTGTTAGTGCTGCCAAGTTCGGTAGCTAGTGCCTGAGCGGTTGCGAAGGTTCCGTCCGACTCAGGACCAAACAGACCGTAGATTTGTGCTGAATCGACGCACTTCATCTTGCTGGCTTTGTTGGCGATAATAGTAAGACCATCGATACCAACGGGCAGTTCGGTGTAAGTGATTCCTTTGCCTTGGCACGCGGCCGCTTCTTCGGACTTGATCTCCCGTGAAGCATCGGCAATGTCTATGGAATCCTCACAGAGTAATTTAAAACCATCCCCAGTTCCGGGGCCGTCAACGCGCACCGACACGCTTGGGTTTTTGCCGGCGTAATTTTCGGCAACTAGCGAGGTGATGGGTTCTACGGTGGACGAACCAGAGATGTTTACGCCACTAGTGCTCTGTGCACCGGCAGGCAACACCGCTAGAGCGCCAACGCTAACTATTCCAATTGTGACCCCGGCAACAAGCCGGCGTAATTTTTTAGGTGAAGCAGACAATGTGTTCTCCTTTATTAGTTTGGAATGGACATATTCAAGTTAGAGAATCAAGGTGGCGGGGCTGTGCCTAACAGGTAAACGAAGGGTTAAAAAAAGAGTAAGGCTTGGTGTGGGTTATCGCCGAGAAGGAAACTCGCCAGTGATCATGAACCGAGTCCAGGCACCCATTAGCACCGTGTGATCAGCAATGCGTTCGTAGTAACGCCCTAATAGTGCCAGCTGCACCGCGAACCTAAGATTCTGCTCGGGATTATCTCCTTCGGCCGCCATAGGCTCAGAAAAAACTTGTCGGAAGAGATCTTTTTGGAGATCGTCCATCACAGTGTTCATATCGGGAAGTGCTCCTGCAACTTCCGCGTTGCTGTCGCTAAAAGAATCTATCGCCACTTCGAACTGGACGACTGCTTGCGACCCCATAAGGCCAATAATTCTTCGGAAGTTCAGCGATAGTTCGCTGGGGAAGAGCCGGCGAGAGGCTTTGGCGATATTGACTGCTAGATCTGCACTCAATTGGATCTCGTTCAAGATGTGTAAAACGGTTATCAAAGCCCGCAGGTCACCCGCCATGGGTTGCTGGATAGCAAGAAATTCGTAAACCTTTTTTTCGGTAGTTTCTCTTATCTCGTCAATGCGTTCGTAGTTTTTAATTACGTTGTCGACTCCGTCCACGTTTTTATCGACAATGCACTTAGTAGCCGCTCGGACAGATTCGCTAGTCAAACTGGCCAGAGTGATCATATCGGTGCGCAGCTCGTTGAGTTGTTCACCAAACGAAGTTCGTACGGTTTGGGGCGCTTCGGGGTTGGGGGTATCAGAATTAGCCATGGTCCTATTGTGTCGCTTTGCGCCCCTCGCTGCACGTTCTCAGGCAGTATTGAGCATTATTTTCCTCAACGTTTACCCTTATGTCATCGGCTAGAGACCCAGACTGGTCGGGCGCAGAATACGCTTAAGAGCGTGAGTATGCCCCCTATAGACATCAAATTTTCTAGCTCAACCACTCCGGCATCTCCGTCGGTCAGCCGACCCGAGGAGTTTGGCTCAGCGGTATTCGGAATTCAAAAAGTGACGGTTTCTTACAACAACACTCCTGCTATTGCTGATGTGAGTTTTTCAGTCAGGTCCGGAGAAGTAACTGCACTAATCGGTCCCTCGGGTTGCGGCAAGAGCACATTGCTGCGTTCGTTTAATCGCATGAACGATTTAATCGGCGGTGCATCAGTGAAAGGTCTGATTGAATATCACGGAGTCGATTTATACGACAAAAAAGTCGACCCCGTGGAAGTGCGCCGGCGCATCGGGATGGTTTTTCAAAAACCTAATCCTTTTCCTAAATCAATTTATGAAAATGTTGCTTTTGGTCCTCAACTCAATAAGCGTCGGGGAAATTATGACGATGTAGTTGAACGCGCACTTACCCGGGCTGCTTTATGGGATGAAGTTAAAGATAAATTAAAACAAAGTGCGTTTGCTCTTTCGGGTGGTCAACAACAGCGTCTATGCATCGCTCGCTGTTTAGCCACTAACCCCGATGTTATTTTGATGGATGAGCCTTGTTCGGCCCTTGACCCCATCGCGACAGCTCGAATTGAAGATCTTATGGCGGAACTAAAAAGTGAAGTCACAATTGTTATCGTTACCCACAACATGCAACAGGCTGCTCGTATTTCTGATATGACTGCGTTTATCACTACTGATGTTGCTGACGATGGAAGTCGAGTAGGCCAGTTAGTTGAGTTTGATTCTACGGGAGTAATTTTTACCAACCCGTCTGATTCACGAACTGAAGGGTACGTAACTGGGCGCTTCGGATGATCGCCACAGTCGTTAGTGGCTCGGCAAAGCTAAGAGTAGCAAGTCATGCGATTTAAAAATCGAAGAGTCTTGTCTTCACCAGACAAACCAGATTCAGATTTTCAACTAAGTAGCGTTCCTGACCAAGGCATCAATGAGTCGATGCAAAGTGTTCTAGATCTCCTTGAAGTTGCCATAATAATTTTTGATCAATCAGGGCGAGCGGTGTACCGCAATAAAGCAGGCGCGCGATTTGACCAAGCTCGTCATAGTGATGCGGTTGTCAAGGACGCTATTAACCGTATGGTGGCTGCAACTTTAATCGGAGGTGCACCCGAAGAAGAGGTAGAACTATTAGGCCCTCCGGCTCAAGTGTGGTCGCTCTCTTGTGAAGCCTTGAGGTCCGATTCTCAACCTCAAGGGGTGGTGGTTGCCGTTCAGGATGTAACTTCTTTGCGTCGAGTAGAGAAAGTACGACGCGACTTCGTAGCCAATGTCACTCACGAACTAAAAACTCCGATCGGGGCATTAGCGATATTGGCAGAAACGATTGCTACGGGGAACAAAGTTGCTGATACTCAAGAATTGGCCGAGAGATTGGTTAGAGAATCTAATCGCTTGGGCCGCATGGTTGACGACCTTCTTGATCTGAGCACGATTGAATTGCAAGACGCCAAAGATCGCCGATCGATAGCGGTTGGTGCTCTCGTCGAAGAGGCGCTGGGACGAGTCAGCGCACTTGCTCGACAAAGGCAAGTAACCTTGGGCTTTGTCAGCCGCGGGGAGGAAGCGATTTCCTTGTTATGTGATCAAGCTCAAATGGTCAATGCGCTGACTAATTTATTAGAAAACGCAATTAAATATTCTGACTCGGGTCAATTGGTTACCATCACTGCTTATCGAGGAGATCCCCGGGGGGGAGTTGTTGTTGAAGTGAGCGACGAAGGGGTGGGGATCCCTGATCAAGACCAAGAGCGCATATTCGAAAGATTTTATCGGGTGGATAAGGCTCGCAGTCGGTCGACCGGAGGAACTGGCTTGGGTTTGTCCATCGTTCGTCATGTCGTCGAAGCCCACGAGGGAACAATCGTGGTCGAATCGGAAGAGGGAGAAGGGTCGGTATTTCGACTCACTCTTCCCAATTCAAGTGATGTAATCGAAGAGGAAAACTTATGAGCGACAAGCCAGTTATTTTGGTTGTTGATGACGAGGAGTCGTATCGCGACGCTCTATCTATCGCGCTTGACCGCGAGGGATTCTCGGTAATCACCGCCGCCGACGGAGCCGAAGCATTGACCGCCTTTGACCGCGACCATCCCGTCTTGGTGTTACTTGATGTGATGTTGCCCAAGATGTCCGGTATTGATATTTGTCGAGAGATCCGGTCCCGATCTTCGGTTCCGATAATTATGGTTACCGCCAAAAATGCCGAAATAGATACAGTGGTCGGACTTGAAGTTGGGGCCGACGACTACATCACCAAGCCTTTTTCTTTGCGGGAGTTAGTAGCTCGAGTCAGAGCGTTGCTGCGCCGAGCGCCTATTGACTCAGTTCGTCCCACCAATGTCGATTTGATCGAAGTGGGGGCAATTCGACTCGACGCAGCTCGCCATGAAGTGTTTGTCAATGATGAGTTGACTCCACTTACCAGAAAAGAATTTGAGTTATTAGAGTTTTTCTTACTGAACGCTGATCGAGTCCTTACTCGTGATCAACTGATAGATCGAGTCTGGGGTAGCGATTATTACGGGGACACCAAGACCCTTGATGTTCATGTTAAACGCCTACGCGCGAAGATTGAAGCTGAGCCGGCTAACCCCGAGCGGCTTATTACCGTGCGAGGAGTTGGCTACCGTTACGAAAAATCGTAGATCGATTTTATTGTGGTGGTTCGATATATCTGGCGTTAATGACTTGACCATAAGAAAAGTCAAGAACCCAAATTGACCCTTTTTCGCTGCGGTCACTATCGAGGTTGACTCCTAGCGACTCAACGTAGTTCATAATGATTCCGATGACATCGCCATGACTACACAAAACTGCATTTTCTGCCGATATTTTTGTCAACAGGTTAAGGATTTTGTCAGGAGGTGATCCTTCGCCAAGTTCACTGCGGGCATCTGTCTCGACTCCAGTTTGTGAGGACAGGTGGGCCACGGTTTGCAGGCAACGAGCGTAAGGACTTGAAATTATGTGGGTGATATCTTTTTTAACTAAAAATTTGGCAATTTTTTTAGATTGCTGTTCACCGCGTGAAGAGAGCAAGCGCTCGTGATCGGGGCCATTCCATCTTCCCCGGCTTCCAGCTTTGGCGTGGCGCACTAGATAGGTCGTCACGGCGACTTTTTCGGATTGGTTAGTTTTCGCGGCATTGAACCCACCGACGAAAGCAGTTTGCGGTCGTGCTCGTAGGTGAGCAAGGCGTGCGCTTCACTGAGCGTGCACCACCGTAACTCGTCTACTTCTTCGTTCACTATGAACTCCTCTGGACCAACTATCTCCACGAGCCAGTAGCGCACAATTTTGTCTTGTCCTCGTCCATCACGGTAACACGTGGGCTTCAATTCGTCACCTAGACGACAAACTAGCCCTGTCTCCTCTTCGATTTCTCGTAGCGCAGTGGCCTCATCGTTGGCGTCGGTTCGATCTCGTTTGCCTTTCGGAAAACTCCAGTCGTTGTAACGCGGGCGATGGACTACTGCTACTTCGATCTCAGAATTGATCGGTTTGGGGTTGCGGATAATGATCCCACCGGCGGCCCTGACCTCTGATTTTTCTTTGCTCACGATGAGCGGTTGGCCCGAACTTCGGCTAATTCACGAAAACGCAACTGGGTGTCGAAGCCGCCGGTGATTGGACTACGGTGCCAGTCCCCTTCGGAGTCAAGCGTCCAAGCCAGACCGTTCTCGTCCAGGTCAATCTTCAGGATTTCTTCGAGTCGAGCCCGAGACGTTTCATCAACTATTGAACAGAGCGCCTCCACTCTCCGGTCAAGGTTGCGTTGCATCCAGTCGGCCGACCCAATTAGGTAGTCCGCAGTGGCAGGGTCAGACCCGAAACGGTAGATGCGGGAGTGCTCAAGGTAGCGACCCACTATCGAACGCACAAAAATATTTTCCGACAACCCCGGAACTTGAGGTCGCACGCAACAAATTCCTCGCACTACTAAGTCAACACGCGCTCCAGCTCGAGAGGCGTCGTAGAGTTCATCAATAAGGTCGGGGTCAACCAGGCTATTTAGCTTTAGCGCGATATAGCCGTCCACGCCTTTGGCCGCTTCGGCGCGCACTCGATCCCGCAAGCCGATACGCAGTGCCTCAGGGGCAACGAGAAGACGGTTGTAGTTGACCGATTGACTGTACCCAGTTAGGTGATTGAACAATTCGCTTACGTCTGAGCCCACATCGGGACAAGCGGTAAACAAGCCAATATCTTCGTAGATAGTGGCGGTAGTGGGGTTGTAGTTACCCGTGCCGACATGGCAATAACGGCGTATCTCGCCGTCGCTTTCTTGTCGTACTACCAAAACGATTTTGGCGTGGGTTTTAAGTCCGACGATCCCGTAAACAACATGAACGCCGGCCGCTTCTAAGAGTTGAGCACGCTCAATGTTCGCTTCTTCGTCAAAGCGTGCTTGTAGTTCTACTAGAGCAACGACTTGCTTTCCGGCGCGAGCGGCCTCAATGAGGGCTTGGATGATGTTGCTTTCATCACCACCAGTTCGATAGATGGTTTGTTTAACCGCCAAGACTTTTGGGTCACGAGCAGCCTGGCGTAAAAATGCCTCGATAGATGTGCGAAAAGAATCGTAAGGGTGGTGAACCATAACATCGCCGCGACGTAAAATTTCAAAGAAATTACTAGGTTTTGCCTCGGCATTAATTAATACTGCGGGTGTGCGCGGCGACCACGGACGGTCCGAAAGGTCAGCGCGGCTCGGTAGTGAAATCTTAAATAGTCCTGTCAGGTCGAGAGGACCGTCGACAATGATTTCTGCTCCGGCGGCAATTTCAAGTTCACTCCTAAGCACCGCGCGCACTTCTTCTGGCATGGTGGTGTCAATCTCTAAACGCACTGTTCGGTTCGATTGAGTTCGTTGTTGGAGAACTTCCTCGATGGCTTCACGCAGATCGTCGGCCTCATCGTCAAGTGCGAAATCGGTGTCGCGAGTAACTCGAAACGGGAAGTACCCCTTTACTTTCATGCCGGGGAAAAGCCGATCGAGGTGGGCTGCTACTAATTGTTCGATGGGCAAGAACCGTTTTCCCCCGTCAAGATCTAAAAATCTAGGAAGAGTCCCGGGCAGTTTTACTCGAGCGAAGCGCTCTTCTTCGGCGTCATGATCGCTAACCCGAACGGCCAAATTGAATGACAGGTTCGAAATATAAGGAAACGGATGGGCAACATCGACGGCCAGCGGAGTCAGAATCGGGAATATCTCTTGTTCAAATCGGGCAGTCAGCGACGCTTGCTCATCGAGTCCGAGGTCGCTCCAGCCGACAAAGTGGAGTCCTTCTTCGGCGAGAGCCGGGGCTAAATCTTTAGTGAAAACCGCGCTTTGGCGGTCAACTAGATCTTGAACGCGCGTGCGTAACAGTCCAATGGTTCGAGAAGGGTCAAGACCACCGGCTGACGGGGTGCTGATCCCGAGATCGGCCTGGGCTTGGAGGGCCGCGACGCGAACTTGAAAGTATTCATCGAGATTGGAGGAGAAAATCGCCACGAACTTAGCTCTCTCTAGCAACGGACGATTGTGATCTTCCGCTAGAGCCAATACTCGGGCGTTGAAATCAAGCCACGACAATTCTCGATCTAAGAAGCGTTCCGAGCCGGTCATTTCTTAATAATACCTTGTTCAGCCAATAGCGCGTCTGGGGGCTACCGTCGTAGTAGTTATGGCCACCGACCCTCGGTTTTTGCCGCGATCCCCATTCGTTCGATTGATGCAAACCCACGCGATCAGCGTGGCGGGCGATGCTTCAGTGGCGGCCTCATTGGCGGGGTCATTATTTTTCGCTCAACCTACCAGCGCGGCTCGCAGCGACATATTGCTTTATCTATTACTGACCATGGCGCCGTTTGCGGTTTTGTCACCCGTTATGGGGCCAATTCTTGATCGCTTTCGCGGTGGTCGGCGAATAATGGTGATCATCTCGTGCTTGGGTCGAGCAGTTTTATGTTTAGCAATGGTGCAATTTATTATTCAACCTTCTCCCGAAGGGTTGCTCATCTATCCGCTGGCTTTTGGGGTTTTAGTTTTACAAAAAACCTATTCAATCGCTAAAGCGGCTTTAGTCCCAGCGATTGTGACTGATTCTTCACAGTTGGTAAGGGCTAATTCGCGCTTAGCCATTGTTAGCCTTGTCGCCAGCATGGTGGGCGGCGCCCCGGCGTTTTTACTGCAAGTTGTTTTTGACGCTCGTTTTTCTTTGGCTTTTGCCGTAATGATGTTCACCGTTGCCACATTTTTCGCTTTTCGCATTCCTCGCACTCGGGTTGTGCAAAATGCCACCGAAGAAAAACTTGAGTCAGAAGAAACTCATCAGCCCAGCGTGTTGTTGGCGGGCAGCGCCATGGCAGTCATCAGGGTTGCGGTTGGAGTAATTGTTTTTCTTTCGGCGTTTACTTTCAAAGACGACAAAATCGGACTGGCGTTTGTTCTCGGTGCGTACGCGGTGGGTGGTTTTATCGGCAACGCAGTGGCTCCAGTGGCACGAAAACGGGTGCGGGAGGAAGTTATTTTGACTACCTGCTTGCTTAGCGCGGGCGCACTTTCACTATTGGGGGCAATAGCTGGTGGAGATATAGTTGGCGCCGCACTGGCAAGTTTGGCCGTGGCGACTGCTTCAGCCGCCGGAAGAGTTGGGTTCGACTCGTTGCTGCAACGCGATGGCCCCGATGCGGCGCGCGGTCGCGCCTTTGCTCGTTTTGAGACTCGATTTCAGTTGGCGTGGGTTGCCGGTGCTCTGTTTGGGATTATCCCCTTTAGTGAAGACTTCGGTCTTTTTGCCCTCGGGTTTTTACTGGTCTTGGCTGGACTGTCTTATTTGACCGCGCTGCGTAGCGCTCGCACCGCCCCTTCAAGGTCTAAGTTGCGGCCGCAAGTCGTCGATCAAGTTTGGGACTTGACTAAAGGTCGGGTCCGTTCACGTTATAAGGCTTCGCGTGCGGCCAAGCGTAAGTTGGACGAGCAGTGAAACGGTCTATGACCAACCTTTAGTGGCACCGCGCACCATTGCAAACGGTCCCGCGGGCCAGCGAAAACAGTCAACCATTATTTGGTCAACTTGATCTTTAGTAGCGACACCATCAGCAACGACTTGGTTGGCTTCGGCAATCATGGCGAAATAAATCCGGTTGGCTACGAACCCCCACACTTCAGGAAAGTCGTTCACGACAACGGGGTTTTTCCCACACGCCTGGGCTACTTCGCTAACGGTGGCTATCGTGGACTCCGAAGTTGTGGGCGTACGAATAATCTCTGCGAGGGCCATCACTGGAGCGGGGGAAGCCCAGTGCCAGCCAACTACTAGTTCGGGACGAGAGGTTGCCGCCGCGATTTTGTTAATCGATAAGCCCGATGTATTGGAAGCCAAAATTGTTGCTTGGGGTGCTCGCCGGTCAAGATCGCGAAAAATATTGATCTTAAGATCAATATTTTCGGGAACTGCTTCGATTATTAAATCGCTTGCTGCTACTAAGTCGAGGTCGGTAGTGAATTGAAGTCGAGACAGAGCGGAGGCCGCTTCTTGGGAGGTTAATTTTTCCCGTTCTACCGCTCGGTCTAACCCGTAGCGCCCAGTAGTTACATGTTCGCGTCCTTGGGTCAACGCTTGTTCGTCGATGTCGCAGCAGACAGTCTTGTAGCCAGCTACGGCCAGGACTTGGGCGATACCGCTACCCATGACCCCCGCTCCGACCACACCAATAGTTAAATCTCGCGAAAGCAAAGTCATGGCCCCTCGGGTTCGTCTAAGGGTGAACGGTCGATGTCAGATTCGTCGAGTTCGATGCGAGCCAACCATAATCCCGGAGCAACTAGTTCGTTCGCAGTGGGTTCCATAGCGGCATTTTCCCAAAGTCGGTGCAGACTCTCGATCCCACCCCGCTCAACCACGCCTCGACAAAATTCACTTCCGCGTTCAAAATCTTCTCGCCCGGCGCCCATTCCGAGTAGCCCTTCGATGAACCGCTCGGCTTCACCGCGTTCAATCCGGTGTCGAGCCATGGCTTCATGTATGCGGTCAAACGAAACAATAAGTGGGCGCCCAGTGCGTTCAAGGATGGTGTCGGCGTAACCCTCTAATACGGCATGGAAAACTCGAGCTTCATCAAGCAAGAGTCGCTGACGGTCATTACGAAGCGCTCCTAGTAATTCTTCGGGGTGATCAGCCAGCGCCTGAATAGAACTGGGGTCGGAGGGGTCGAGGTCGGCGAAAATTCCGCCTTCGAGTCCGGAACCTAAATCCGAACCATCGAACTCGTAGGCCGACACGTAATCGGTGGCTAAAGCCACCAATCGTCGTCGAACCCAAGCAATAGAACGCACTGAGGCGTGGACTAGTTCGTGGATCGCCATGTAGAAATAAATGTCGGAGCGTTCTAGCGACCACGCTTCTTCAAATTCATTAATGTTGCCGACCACAAAAACTAAAGTCGGAGAGTCTTCGGTGGGCAGTGGAAGGTCGTAGATACCTAAAGAGTGTCGAGCGAGGTGTCCAATCATCGATCCGGCCTGTACGCCCAGCAGTAGTGGTGCCAGCATGGGAACGATGGTCGAAAAAGACTCCGCGGGCATTCCGGGGATCTCCGGAAGTCCTAACTCTTCCGCGGTGTTTTCGCCGATAAGCCCTTCGAGCGCTTCCGGGGTAAGGGCTTTACCTACCGAACCCGCAAGGGCCACGATAACTGGCCGCAGCGAATCGATTTGCGCGGTGGCCCAATCGGCTCGAGTTAGTACTTTCAGCGGAGTGGTAAGTGAAGCCGCGATTCCGGTTTCGTTGGCGACCAAAGTTTTAGCGGCTAAAACTAAGTCAGATAGTTGTTCTTGGTCGTCACTCGCTATTTCTTTTTCGGGCACTTCTCCGTTGGCTATGGCCACCGCCAGTTGTTTGGCGATTTCCCAGTTGACCGGTCCGGGCGATTGCATGATGCGAAACATCTCGCTGAGGTCGAGTTGGGAAAAATCAAACCCGGCACCAAAAGGATCCTCGGGAAAAGGTGCGGGTTCACTCATTTTTTAAACGGTAGTTAAGTGTTCGGCGCTCCAGGCGTCCCAGTCGGAATTGAAATAGCGCACCCGAGTTTTTTTGTATTCTTTGATTGACCACAGCAAGGTGTATTCGTCGATACCACTTTCGGCCCGAATGGCATCGATGGTTTCCTCGCATTCTTTAGCATTCATTCCGTGAACCATGGTAAAGAGCGAGTAAGGCCAATCGTCGTAGGTCGGTCGGCGATAGCAGTGGCTAACCCGAGCGAACCCAGCCATGCGGGGACCAAGTTCTTCGAGTCGATCTTCAGGCACAACCCATACCCCCATAGCGTTGGCTTTGTAGCCCGCGGTGCGGTGGTTCATTACTGCGGCAAATCTGCGCATCAGTTTTCGCTCTTTGAGCGAAGCCAAGGTACTGAGCACTTCATCTTCTGAGCAACCGATAATTTCGCCGTAAGCGGCAAAGGGGAATTCGGTCAGAGGGAGATCTTCTTGTGCGGTGCGAATAACGGCGATGTCAAGATCGCTAAGGGTGGGAATTTCCATTTCTGGTGTTCGCTCGGGGCTTTCGTGAGGCAATACGGCAGTGCGGGCATCGGCCGCCGTAGCGCCAGTCATGTCAAGTTTCACTCCAATTTTGTAGAGCTTAAGCGTGGGAAGCAAGCGGGTAACTAGCGCGCCACTATTTTTATGCAGCACATCAACATGTTCTTGAAGAACATCGCCCGGCGGAACGGCAATGGTGTACCAAAGGTTGTAATCGTGATTGCGCTTGTAGTTGTGGGATACCCCCGGGTGTTCGCTAATCACCGCCGCCGCTTCATCGACTCGATCCGGATCGATCTTGGCCGCGATTAGAGCCGATCCGTAACCGAGCGCGCGAGTATCAAAAATGGCTGACAGTTGGCGCAACACCCCGGCTGCTTTTACTTTGGCCACGCGTTCGCGTACCTCGGGTTCAGTAATTCCGATTCGTTCGCCCAGAGCGGCGAAGGGTCGCGGCTCAACCGGGAAGTCCCATTGAAGAGCATTGAGAAGTTCTCGGTCGAGTTCGTTGAGGTCGCCAGTTTTATCCATACCGGTCATCGTTACACGATCACCGCTCACCGGCTAATCAGCCTCGGAGCCCAGATTGAGCCGACAAGGCCGGCTGCTCGCCCAGAGAAACCGGCAATTTTTGGGTAATCCCGGCTCGGGTTAGGCCCACGAGCACCGGATCGCCCGCGCGCCGCTGAGCAATGGCGGCCAATAGGTCAGCACTCGATCGCACCCGATCGTTGCCCAAGGAAATAATGCGATCGCCAACTTGTATCCCCGATTGGTCGCTAGGGGCGCCGGCCACCACGGCCACCACGATCGCCCCCTCGCGGCCAATGTCGTTGCGCACCTGAACTCCGATCCACCCGTGACGGGGTCGTCCGGACGTATCAATCTGCGCCACAATCACTCGGACATCGTCGATGGGGATGGCGTTTCCAGGCGCCGAATTGGTTAGAAACCCGACGACTGCACCTGAGGAATCAAGTAACGGTCCTGAACTTAGCAAGTCGGTGTAAAGCATCCCGGGCAAAACGGATCCGTCATTAGCGACGGCTAAGGCGTTGCGTTCTTGGATTTGCCCATAACTGAGTGCAGCGATTCGATCGGACCCGATACTCATCGCGGTTACTCGATCTCCAATATCGATTTCGGAAGCCGAACCAAGTTGGACTGGGGGGAAATCGAACTCAGGGGTATTAAGTACCGCAAGGTCGGACATCAGGTCCACACCCAACACGCTCGCTATTACTTGTAAATCGACCGAAGAGTTTTGTTGGGAACAATTAATTTTTTTTGCTCCGGCAACCAAACTCGCGTTGGTAATAATCTTGTGATCACCTAAAGAAATTCCGGCCCCTACGACAACACCACTCTCATTAGTAACTTCTACTGCAACCACCCCGTAATCGCGGTCAAGGTCGCTGGCCGCGGCGGGTGACGAAAATTGTGCGAGAGTGGAAGTAACGACTTTTTGACTTGCGTTCGGCCCGTTTAAGGCCAACAAGGTCAGAGTGATTAGTAGCGTGCCCGCCGCAGTGGCCCCAAGAGCCACCCATTTGGCGCTTGATCGGGACGAACCAGAACTCTTCGGTGAACCGGGGAGTTCGCTCGGATGGGTCCAGCCGTGCTCAAACCCACTTTGGCCGTACTCGTTGGGGTTCGTCTCAAAATCATAAGGTTCTTGGGGGTTTTCCGGCATAATTCAAGTCTATGAAGCCACCGAAGCGATTAGACCGCGGGCTCAAGTTTGCCCTCAGCCGCCGGCCACTAATATCTATCCAATGCTTGAAGTTCCGATTCGATCCGACTGGGTCGTAGTAACCCCCGATCCGCTGTCCGTAGAGCTTGCTATGGAGTGGGCTACTACGCCTGCTTGCGGGGCGGTAGTTACTTTTTCGGGAGTGGTGCGGGATCACTCTGAAGACCGTTTTGGAGTAACCGCCATCACCTACGAGGCCTACGAAGAAGTCGCGACCGAACGACTCGCGGCAGTGGTGGGTGAGGCTCGCGAGCGTTACGAGGGTATTGAGCGGATAGCCGTTTGGCATCGAACGGGCCGGTTGGAACTGTCGGAGTTGTCGGTCTTGGTCGTGGTTTCTTCGGCCCATCGTGATGTCGCCTTCACTGCGGGTAGATTTGTTATCGACACGCTAAAAGTGAGCGTTCCGATTTGGAAGCGTGAACACTGGGAATCGGGTGACGACTGGGCCGAGAGTGCCTTGCCGCTTCGTTCTAACACTCACCCGGGGATTAACTAATGGCTCGCGACTTAGCTATCGACCTCGGAACGGCCAATACTCTGGTTTACGCTCGTGGGCAGGGGATAATCCTTAACGAGCCCACCGTCATCGCGCTTAACAACCGGACCCAAGAAGTTTTGGCTATGGGGGAAGAAGCGTGGCAGATGATTGGCCGCACCCCCGGACACGTAGTGGCGGTAAGGCCACTACGAGGGGGAGCGATCACCGACTTTGAGGTAACCCAGCGGTTGATTCGACTTATTTTCGCCCGTGCGGGAGTTACTCGATTACAGCGCTCTCGGGTGCTGGTGTGTGTTCCTTCAGCGATTACTCACGTTGAACAGCGTGCAGTGCTGGAGGCGAGCCGACGGGCGGGGGCAGCTCAGACTTATCTCATCGAACAGCCCATGGCGGCCGCTATTGGCGCATCGCTGCCGATTCACGAGCCGCTGGGCAATATGGTGGTCGACATTGGTGGTGGCACCAGCGAAATGGCCGTGCTTTCACTCGGCGGAGTAGTGACTCTGCAAGCAGTCCGAGTGGGGGGGTTCGATCTTGACAGCGCCATCCAAGCTCACCTGCGCCAAGCCCACGGGATCGCCGTTGGTGAACGCACCGCGGAAGAGATCAAGTTGGCCATCGGTTCGGCGTTCCCGACTGATAATGAATTTAAAGTCGAGGTAAAAGGGCGTGACCTTATGGGCGGTTTGCCGCGCGAGGTTGTGCTTGATCCCGAAGAAATTAGGGAGGCCATTGAAGCGCCAATCTCAGTAATTATTGACGCCATCAAACAAGCACTCACCGAAACTCCGCCCGATCTCGCCCAAGATCTTCTTGAGTTAGGTATCCACTTGGTTGGCGGAACCGCAATGTTGCGCGGACTACCCGAGCGTATTGAATACGAAACTGGAGTGCCGGTTCGTTTGGCCGACCTTCCGCTTGAAACTGTGGTACTAGGCGCGGGTCGATGCTTGGAGTCTTTCGATCGCTTGCGGGAGATGTTTATGGATCGCCCCGGCGGTTCGGGCGATCGCCGAACTGCTCGGTAGGTATTGTTTTATTCTTTGGTTGCTTGCAGCAAAATTTCCGCCGCTCTACGCACTTGGGGGTCACGGTCTTGGGTGGCGGCTTCAATAGCGGCTTCAACTTCTGGGCCAGAAAATGGTGCGAGGGCAAGAACTGCTCGCCGTCGAACCGCAGGCTTATCGGTACACGCCACCAAAATGGCGGGTAGTCCGTTGGGATCGCCCAGTGCTCCTAGAGCCGCCGCCGCGGCCTCTCGGGCCAAAGCCTGGTCGTGCTCAATGGTGATTTGCGCGAGGGAACTCACCGCAAGGGCGCATTGATCGCTGGTGAGATCACATTCTCCGAGTGCCCACGCCGCGGTTTCGACGACGGTTATTTCCTCGTCGCCGAGAAGATCGACAAGGGCAGCAATGACAACGGATTTAACTGTTGCTACACCGACGATTTTGGGTCCCAACTCTCCGGCTCGGCGCCTTACCGCCGCATCGACATCGCGAACGGCGAGCAGCCAAGTGGCCGTAAGTTCCGCAACATCATGTTCAGTGACATCGAACGAACGCACCAGTGCCCCGAGAGCAGAACTACGCGCTCGTGCGTCCAGGTCGCCAACGGCCGCCCCTTCGAGTTCCGAGCGAGTCTTGTCGTCGAGATTTCCCTCATGGCCCAACTCGGCAAACCGAGCGGCACGCGCGATGCTTAAATCCTCTTTAGCCATGGCATGGTTAGTACCAGATATGCGAAGCAAAAGAAAACCGCGTGGCTAATCTCGGTAGTGGGGTTGATTCTGCTTCGGTTATTAGCGAAGAGTCGAGCTCAAAACGGTTAGCGCGCAAGCGGCTGGGGCTAATAATCGCGGGGGCAATCTCGGCGATGGTGATAATGGCGATCTTTATCGCCCTGATTGTGGTGCGAGTCCCGTACGTCATCATCGCTCCTGGTTCAGCGACTCTGCTCGATAAATCAATTATCCAAATACCCGACAACAAAACTTACCCTCACGCAGGAGGGGTGCTGTATCTGACGGTACGAGTTTCTGATGGCGACCCGAGCGTTTTGCGGTGGTTATTAGCAAAAGTCGATGATGATATTTCGATAGAACCACGCGAAGAAGTTATTGGTTGTGCGACTTACTCTGAGTCGGATCGACTTAACGAAGCATTAATGGATCAAGCGCAAAACTCGTCTCGGGTGGCAGCACTTACTCATCTGGGCTACACCGTTGGAGTTTCTAGCACCACGGTTTATGTGACCAATGTGGGCTGTGACGCTCCCGCCTTTGGCAAACTGCAGCTTGGAGACGAAATTGTGTCTATTGACGGTGAGGTAGTGAACGATGCCGCTGAGGTTAAGTCTGCCGTTCAGGCCCACGCTCCGGGTGAGATCGTTGAGTTGATAGTGCGCCGTGATGAAGATGAACTGCCGGTTTCGGTCAAGTTGGCTGGGAAAGAAGGCATGGGGTATTTAGGGATATTCGCTGAAACGATCAACGAATGGCAATTCCCAGTCGATATTCGCATTGACACTGACCGAGTTAGTGGTCCGTCGGCCGGCTTGGCCTTTTCGTTGGCGATTATTGACGAACTCTCACCGGAAAATATTACTAATGGTCGACGAGTGGCAGTGACTGGATCTATCCGTCCCGATGGAATCGTTGGGCCGGTGGGGGGTGTGGCGCAAAAGGCCATCACCGCTCGTGCCTCAGGGGCCAAGATAATGTTGGTTCCTAAGGGCGACGCAAAAATAGCTCGGCGCGCAGTCGCAGAGGGTGAGTTAAAAGTTGTGGCGGTCGACTCTTTAACCGAGGCCCTAGCGGCACTTAAGAAATAAAGTATAGATTGAGACGACTGGTCTATTACGAGAGGTAATACCATTGACAGCAATGACTAATAGTGGCAACGAATCTGCAGATCTCAGTTCGACGGCGAACACGTCTGAGAAAACTCGGCGCGCGGTGCGGAGAGATTTAGAGCGGGTGCGGCGTTTGGTCGATGCAGCTATTTCGGCTCTTGATGATTCGGATGTGAGCCCGGCCCCGCTTACCCCCGCGAGCCCAAAGACCGAACCGACTTTCGTAGCTAAGACCAATAAAGTCGCCGAAACGAAGCCCGAGGAAGACCAATCGGCCTTACCGTCCGCTTCGGCGGCGGCAATATTCGCTCAATTACGGGCTGAGGTCATGGAGAAGCCGATCAAAAAAGTGCCGGAGACTAAAGCCGAGCCGACGAAACTGGATTCGGCGGCTAAGGCTTCGCGCCCAGTTATGACTCCTCCCGCCCCGCCGGCGCAAAAACTAACCCCGCCGCCGAAGCCCGTTCCTCCCGCCCCGCCGGCGCAAAAACTAACCCCGCCGCCGAAGCCCGTTCCTCCCGCCCAATCTTTGCCCGTGAGAAGCGTCGCATCGATTCGTAGTCGTCGTGACGCAGTAATAGCCGAAGTGACGCCCGATCTACTTAAACGCGCCCGCCGGATGCTGCGCGACCAAGAGAATCTTCTCCTCGATGCGGTCCGGCGCTCCCGAGGCCGCTACGAGTCGTCTCGCTTGCTCCCTGATCGTGCTCACGAAGGGGTGGCGTGGTCGAACTTACTGACGCCGATGGTTAATACCGTTTATCTTGAGGGTCGAATGGCAGTAGGTAAAAAAAATAGGATTACTGAAATGCCGGAAAGATTGCTAGTTGAATTTAGTGAATCTTTTTCTGCACCGTTGCGAGAACGACTAGTTGGCACAATTAGATCTACGGTTAGTGAAGGACCTTACGAATCGAACGCTGAACTTACGCGCGTCATGGGAGCTGCTCTAGGAGCAAGATTTCGTGAATGGCGAGGTAGTGATCTCGAAGACCATACGGCTTACGTATTGGCTGCGGTGTACACGCGGGGTTGCTACGACGCCGCCGGACCGGGAGTGTGTCTGAAATGGGTAGCCGATGAGACGGGTCGGTGCCCTGATGCCGACGACAATGCCTTAGAACCAACGATTAAAGGCCACGCGTTCCCTACGGGGCAGAAGTATCCTCCCGCTCATCCGGGTTGCCGGTGTTTCGTTATTCCTGACGGGGAATCAAAAAGCGTGCCCGAGGGTAAGTCGTTACCAGCCAACGCCTAGGCTTCGTAGCGTGCGAGTTTCGAGCGAGGAACGAAAACCAATGAGGTTCCGGCGGGGGCTAATAATCTTGGCCGTAGTAGTACTCGTACTTCTTTTTAGCCTGCGCGGATTAGCCAGTTTTTACGTTAATTTCTTGTGGTTCGATTCAATTGCTCAGGCCAGCACTTGGCGAGGGCTATTAGCGGCCAAGGTCGTGCCCGCGCTGGTATTCACCATCGGCTTTTTCGTCATTATGTGGGTGAATTTGCTAGTGGCCGACCGCTTGGCGCCCCCGTTACGAAAAATGCGAGCCCCTACTTCTGAAGACGAATTAGTCAGTCGCTACCAAGAGATTACTGCTCGTTATCGTGGCCGCATCCGTGTGGGGGTGTCGCTGTTCTTCGCCCTCATCGCCGGCTTAGGCGTTTCCGCTCAGTGGAAGCAATGGATTTTATTTACTAACTCGGTTGATTTTGGCACCAAAGATCCAGAGTTTGGGCTTGATATTGGTTTTTATGTATTCAAGTTGCCTTTCATTAATTTTTTGATTGATTGGTTGTTCGCGGGCTTCGTCATAGTTTTGTTAGTAACGGCAGTTGCCCACTACCTAAATGGTGGTATTCGTTTCCAGAATGCTACGCAACGCGTCAGTCCTCAAGTTAAAGCTCACCTTTCCGTCATTGTGGCGATGATGGCGTTAATCAGAAGCGTCGGCTACTTTTTCGATCGCTTTGAGCTCAGTTTCTCTAGTCGGGGTGTAGTCGATGGAGCGACTTATACCGATGTAAAGGCGCAGTTGCCGGCGCTTAATTTTTTGATTTTTGTTTCAATAATTGCCGCGATTCTTTTGGTGTGGAATATTTGGCGTCGAGGCTGGGTGCTACCAATAATTGCAGTTGGACTATGGGCATTTATCGCCATTGTGTTGGGGACTATTTACCCGACCGCGGTCCAGAAATTCGTGGTTGAGCCCAACGAATTTTCCCAAGAAAGGCCTTATATACGAAGGAATATAAAAGCCACACGCGACGCGTTTAAATTATCAACGGTCGATTCTAAAGATTTTAATTTCACTCAAGATTTGTCGCCGGCAGTAGTGGAAGCGAATTTACCCACTATCAATAATGCTCGGCTCTGGGATCCAGGAATCATTCGCTCTACTTACCAGACTCTGCAAGCGTTGCAGACTTATTACCAAATTAACGACGTCGATGTTGATCGCTACAATATAAACGGCCAGATAACTCAGTTGATGATCGCGGCGCGCGAATTAAATAGCGCGGGTTTGCCGAGTTCATCGTGGGTTAATGATCACTTGGTTTATACCCACGGGTACGGCGGTACTGCTTCTCCCAGCAACGTGGCCGAGGCCGATGGATCGCCTAAATTTGTATTAAGTGATGTCCCCGCTCAAGGCAAAAACCTTCCTCTTTCTAAAAAAGGTGCTCAGATCTACTTCGGAGAGAGTCTTGACGGGTTCATAATCACTGGCGCGAAAAATAATGAGTTCAATTACGCCCGCAAAGGAGGGGTAGACGCCCCAACTCGCTATCGCGGGAGTGATGGAATACCGCTCTCTAACTTTGTTCGCCGGGCTGCGTTTGCACTAACACTTACTGATTTCAATATTATGATTTCTGGGCAGCTCAACAGTGCTTCGAAAATCCATGTGCGACGCGACATCAAAGACCGAGTTAAAGAACTGGCTCCTTTTCTTGATTTTGATTCTGATCCGTACCCCGTTATTTCTGATGGCCG
>Ga0208942_1000222_pt1 | contig 25439 bp, 22 predicted proteins | sample GreLakmeSU08MSRF_FD_187704 | JGI IMG/M metagenome (GOLD analysis project Ga0208942, IMG submission 187704) | Freshwater lentic microbial communities from great Laurentian Lakes, MI, USA - Great Lakes metaG SU08MSRF (SPAdes) | ecosystem: Environmental > Aquatic > Freshwater > Lake | place: Great... | reverse complement strand
TTGTGACTAAACACAAATCATGCCAATGATCTACTTTTACAGTTGTCACTGAGTAGGTTTCTTCTCCTTGAGACACCCAGGGCTGTTTTGTTTTTCTTAGAACATGACAATTGGTTATCACTTGATTGTCACCCACAACAACACCGGATCCAAAAGCGAGACCACCTGCATCGTTATAACCCCTAATCATGACAACACTAAAAAATGAACTCATTAATTGCTCTTTATTTAATGACCATGCATTTCCCGAATAAAAAAAGATACTGACGAGGATAAGAGATATAAATTTAAAGAATGGGTGCATAAGATGAAGTTTTTAAAAAGTATAATATTGACTTGACTGGATGCTGAATTAAAAGTTCTTATTAGTTTTCACATATTTTCTTTTCTAAATCTTTTTTTAAGTAGAATATCACTATCTTGTTACTTACATTCCCAAATAGCCCGTTCCAGTTATTTCAACCATTTTCTCCTGCTGGCGACCAGCCCCAGGCTATTGATCTTTTAACAAAAGGTATTGAAGATGGAAAGAAATTTCAAACACTTTTAGGCGTTACAGGTTCAGGTAAAACATTTACGATTGCAAATGTCATTGCAAGAATAGGTAAGCCTGCCATTGTCATGGCACCCAACAAGACCTTAGCCGCACAACTTTACTCAGAATTTAGAGAGTTTTTTCCACATAATGCAGTAGAGTATTTTGTATCTTATTACGATTATTACCAACCAGAAGCTTATGTGCCTGCGCGCGATCTTTTTATTGAAAAAGATTCGAGTATTAATGAGCATATCGAGCAGATGCGCCTGTCTGCAACTAAGGCACTCCTTGAGCGTGACGACAGTATTATTGTAGCGACAGTATCCGCAATCTACGGCATTGGAGACCCTGTGGATTACCAGGGTATGGTCATGCAACTTGTGCAAGGTGAAAAATTATTACAACGTAATATTATTTTGCGGTTAGTTTCTATGCAATATGATCGAAATGATTTTGACTTTTCACGCGGTGCTTTTAGAGTCAGAGGCGATACGATTGATATATTTCCTGCTGAAAATTCAGAAACTGCAATTAGAGTTACTTTGTTTGATGACCTCATTGAATCCATTACGCTCTTTGATCCCCTCACAGGACAAATATATAAAAAGGTAAATCATTTTACTGTGTATCCCTCGAGTCATTATGTGACTCCCCGAGACACAGTAGTTAGAGCTATTGAAAAAATCAAAAATGAATTAAGAGAGCGTTCTGATTATTTTGTTAAGGCAAATAAATTAGTTGAGGCACAAAGAATTGAACAGCGGACTCGTTTTGATATTGAGATGTTAAATGAAATAGGTTTCTGCAAAGGTATTGAAAATTATTCGAGGCATTTGTCAGGAAGAAATCCTGGCGATCCACCCCCAACTTTAATTGAGTATTTACCTAAAGATGCTTTAATGATTATTGATGAAAGCCATGTCACTGTGCCTCAGGTTGGTGGCATGTATAAAGGAGATCGCGCAAGAAAAGAAAATTTAGTGGGGTATGGTTTTAGATTACCTTCAGCGTTAGACAATCGACCTTTAAAGTTCGAAGAATTTGAAAAAACGATGCGCCAGTGTATTTTTGTATCTGCAACACCAGCCGACTATGAGGCTACTCACACAGAGCAAATTGTAGAACAGGTTGCAAGACCTACTGGACTTATTGACCCTGAAATTACTGTAAAACCTGCAGATACCCAAGTGGATGATTTGTTGAGTGAGATCAATCTTCGTGTTGAAAAAAATGAAAGGGTATTAGCGACGACTTTAACCAAGCGCATGGCTGAAGATTTGACTGATTATTTAACTGAGCATCAAATTAAAGTGCGCTATCTTCATTCAGATATTGATACAGTAGAACGCGTTGAAATTATCCGCGACTTAAGGTTAGGTAAGTTTGACGTTGTCGTAGGCATCAATCTATTAAGAGAAGGATTGGATATCCCAGAGGTTTCATTAGTAGCGGTATTAGATGCCGACAAAGAGGGATTTTTAAGGTCTGAGCGTTCGTTGATACAAACAGCAGGAAGAGCAGCTCGGAATCTCAATGGGCAAGTGATTTTTTATGGCAATAAGATCACAAGAAGTATGAAGAGTGCAATTGATGAAACCAACCGAAGACGCATAAAGCAAATTGCATTCAACCTGGAAAATAATATTACGCCAGTGGGTGTGACTAAAAAGATTAAAGATATCATTGAGGGTACCTTTGATAAGGGAGAGGTTGATCTTAATCGAGCCCTCAAAAAAGAAGAGGCTCGTTATGACCATCTAAATGAAAAGCAGATGGCCAAAGAAATTCAAAAAATTGAAAAGACGATGCAGACGGCGGCTCGAAATTTAGAGTTTGAAAAAGCGGCTCAACTGCGAGACGAGGCAAAGTTCCTGAAAGAAAGGCTCTACGGGGCGGGCCTTAAAGACCGAATTGACCTTTAAAAATCATTGATTTAATTCAAAAAACACCTATAATACCCTTTCTTTCTACCTTGCTTTACAGTGAGTTGCATCACTGAAAGCTTTTAACCATAAGGGGATTTATATGCGACATTATGAAGTAGTATTTATCGTACATCCTGATCAAAGCGAACAAGTGCCTGGCATGATTGAACGCTACAGATCTCTAGTAACATCCAAAGGTGGAAAACTCCACCGCCTCGAAGATTGGGGTCGCAAACAGCTTACTTACAAGATTGAAAAAATTCATAAAGCGCATTATGTGCTTATGAATATCGAATGCGACATTGAAACGCTTGCAGAATTAGAGCATGCATTTAAGTTCAATGATGCCGTGTTACGTCATTTGATTATGAGCACAAAAACAGCCGTGACTGCACCATCGATTATGATGAAAGAAGAAAAATCAAAATCAGTGCTTGATAAAGAAGAGCGCGCTGCACCTGAGGTTGCTGTAGCTTAATCTAGTTTGAATTGCTTAGAGATTTCTGGGGAAGTGTGCCATGTGGATCCGGTACGTTATACACCTGCAGGAATACCAGCACTTAATCTTACTTTAAAACATAGCTCGGAGCAGATTGAAGCAAATTTAAAGCGAACAATCAATTGTGAATTAAGCGCAAAAATTATGGGTAATGATGCATTGATACCTTTAAAAATTGGCGACAGAATTAAAACAAAAGGGTTTGTTGGAAATAAAAGCGCAAAAAGTAATCAGCTTATTTTCCATATTAATTTTATAGAATATCTATAGGAGTTTATGATGGCTAGAGAAATGTACAAAAGAAGACGTTACTGCAGATTTAGTGCTGAGGGCATTAAAGAAGTAGATTACAAGGATATTGATTTATTAAAAGACTTTATTACCGAAAATGGAAAACTTATTCCAGCGCGTATTACAGGTACTAAGGCCATTTATCAACGTCAACTCAATATTGCGGTGAAGCGTGCTCGTTTTTTAGCGCTTTTACCATACACTGATAAGCACTAAGGAGATTACAAGATGCAAGTTATTTTATTAGAGAAAGTAGCTAATTTAGGAAACCTTGGTGACATCGTTAAAGTTAAGGACGGCTTTGGTCGAAATTTTTTAATTCCACAAGGTAAAGCTAAGCGTGCTACGGATTCCAACAAGGCTGAATTTGAGGCAAAACGTGCTGAGCTTGAAAAACAACAAATGGTGCTTCTTGACGCTGCTAAAGAGAGAGCGATAGCACTTGCTGGTTTTACGTTATCTGTCACTCAAAAATCTGGCGTGGATGGCAAGCTTTTTGGTTCGGTCACAAATACAGATATTGCTGAAAGCTTAACAGCTAAAAATATCAAGGTTATGAAAGCTGAAATTCGTATGCCAAACGGACCACTTAAAACAGTGGGTCAACATCAAGTGACTATTGCGTTACATCATGACGTGACAGTTGATATTTCAATTGACGTGATTGGTGAACCTGCTTAATAAAAAGCAATCTATTTTTTTAAAGGCTGCCTAGAGCAGCCTTTTTTTATTCCGTTATAATTAATCTATGGCAGACGATATTCTTAATAACCTTAAATTACCACCTCATTCCATAGAGGCTGAGCAGTCCTTATTGGGTGGTTTGCTGATTGAAAATGAAGCGCTCGATAAAATCGCCGACCTTGTATCGCCAAACGATTTTTATCGTCAAGATCATCGCCTAATTTACCAACACATTATTAAGCTCGTTGAGCAAAATAGCCCCGCCGATATTGTGACTGTTGCTGAATCCTTAGAAAAGAATGCAGAATTGGTGACGGTAGGGGGGATTAGCTATTTGGGCTCTTTAGCACAGAATACGCCTACTTCTGCGAACATACGTCGATATGCGGAGATCGTTCGCGAACGTTCAATTATGAGACATTTAGTTGAGGTGGGTTCTGATATTGCTGATAGCGCATTCGCACCTCAAGGACGAGATGCTCAGCAGCTCCTTGATGAGGCTGAGGCAAAGATATTCCAAATTGCTGAAAAAGAGAAGCATGATCAATCAGGTTTTAAAGATATTAAAGAGCTTTTGCCCCAAGTAGCTCAAAGAATTGATGATTTATTTACCGCGGGCGCTAGTGACGTTACTGGCGTGCCTACAGGATTCTCTGATCTAGATGCTATGACTTCAGGCCTTCAGCCCGGAGACCTTGTGATTGTTGCAGGTCGCCCTTCCATGGGCAAGACTTCATTGGCACTCAATATGGCAGAGAACGTAGCGCTAGATACAGGTCTGCCGGTTGCCGTATTTTCAATGGAAATGGCATCTACTCAATTAACGATGCGTCTTTTAGGGTCAGTGGGTCGCCTAGATCAGCACAAGATGAGAACAGGGCGCCTAGAGGATGATGATTGGGAAAGATTAACACATGCCTTAGGTAGGCTTAATGAGGCACCTATTTATATTGATGAAGGGGCTGCTTTAAATTCTTTTGATATTAGAGCCCGTGCTAGAAGACTCTCAAGACAGTGTGGAAAATTAGGGTTAATCGTAATCGATTATCTTCAATTAATGTCAGCGCCTGGTGGTCGACAAAGTGAAAATCGTGCAACGGAAATTTCTGAAATGTCACGATCATTAAAAGCGTTAGCAAAGGAACTAGATGTACCAGTTGTTGCATTGTCTCAGCTTAATCGGAGCGTTGAGCAGAGGCCCGATAAACGTCCTGTTATGTCAGATCTAAGAGAATCAGGTGCAATTGAACAAGATGCGGATCTAATACTTTTCATTTATCGCGATGAAGTCTACAACCCTGATACGCCCGACAAAGGTGTTGCAGAGATTATTATCGCAAAACAAAGAAATGGTCCTATTGGACGCGTGAGATTAACATTTTTAGGCGAGTACACACGCTTTGAAAATTTTGCTAATCCAGCTTTTCAAACTTACGACGAATAAATTAGATGCGACCTCTTAAGGCATTTGTTGATCACGCTTCGCTGCGACATAACCTCGCCATTGTTAAGCAATTAGCGCCCAAATCAAAAATCATGTCAGTTATAAAAGCTAACGGCTATGGCCATGGCCTGATCAATGTCGCACAAGGCTTAAATGAGAGTGATGGTTTTGCAGTGCTTACCTTAAATGAGGCTATTGATTTAAGGGAGCATGGTTTTGAGCAAGATATTTTATTACTCGAGGGCGCATTTGAATCTTACGAAATTTCTATTGCAGCAAAAATGCGTTTTAATCTTGTCGTTCACAATCTTCATCAATTACAAATGATTGAAAAATTAAAACTCAATCGCCCCCTTGATATTCACTTCAAAATCAATACAGGTATGAATCGTTTGGGATTTAGTCCTCAAGAGGCAAAAGAAATTCTTAAAACTTTACAAAATAAATCTTATTTTAAAACGATCACACTCATGACCCATTTTGCAACGGCCGATGAGCCTAGAGGTGTAGATTGGCAATTAACTGTCTTTGATGATATCGCGCAAAATTTTAATTTTGCTCGTTCAGTTGCAAACTCTGCATCTATTGTAAATTTTAAAAAGACACATCTTGATTGGGTTCGTCCCGGCATCATGCTTTATGGAGCATCACCAATTATGGGACAAAAAAGTAGCGCATTAAAAATCAAGCCTGCCATGCAATTAAAAAGCAAGATTATTGCGATACAGAATTTATCTAAAGATGATTCAGTTGGATATGGTGAAACTTTTAAAGCTAAAAATGATATGCGAATAGCCGTTGTGGCATGCGGCTACGCAGATGGATATCCGCGACATGCTCCAACTGGCACTCCTGTATATGTGGAAGGAATAAAAACATCAACGGTCGGAAGAGTTTCGATGGACATGCTTTATATTGATGTTACCGATATACCTCATGCATCTATCTCAAGTGATGTTGAACTGTGGGGTGAGCATGTTCCTGTAGATGAGGTTGCAGAAAAAGCTGGCACAGTTGGTTACGAATTACTTTGCGCTATCTCAGCTTCAAAAAGAGTCCCTATAGAAATAATTCATGGCTAAGAACAAAATTGCATTTGTTTGTACTGAATGCGGTGGCCAGGCAACTAAATGGCAGGGTCAATGTCCGCATTGTATGACTTGGAATACGATGGCAGAAAGTGTGATCGAAGCTTCCGTACCTAGCCGATATGCATCTTTGACACAAACTTCAGAATTAAAAAAACTCAATGAAGTCAAAATGTCAGCCGTTTATAAAAGAACAAGTTGTGTCAGTGAATTTGATCGCGTTCTAGGTGGTGGTTTTGTTCCAGGAGGCGTGGTTCTGATTGGTGGCGATCCTGGGATAGGTAAATCTACACTTCTTATTCAGGCACTCTCACACATGACGAATGATAAGAGTCAAACACCATGTAAAGTTATCTATGTAAGTGGCGAAGAGTCCCCTCAGCAAATTGCGATGCGAGCTAAAAGATTGGAGCTCGAAGTCTCAGACATTTTTATATTGTCTGAAATTAACTTAGAAAAAATTATCCAGTCGATTGAAAAAAATAAACCTGATGTTGTTGTGATTGATTCCATTCAAACAATTTATTCTGAAGAGTTGCAGTCTGCTCCAGGATCTGTCACGCAAGTAAGAGAGTGTTCAGCACAATTAACCCGTATCGCAAAACAATTAGAAGTTAGTATGATTTTAGTAGGTCATGTCACAAAAGAAGGTTCGCTGGCAGGACCTCGCGTGTTAGAACATATTGTTGATACCGTACTTTATTTTGAAGGCGATCAAAATTCAAGTTTTAGAATGGTACGTGCATTTAAGAATCGCTTTGGTGCTGTTAATGAGCTTGGTGTTTTTGCTATGACAGAAAAAGGTTTACGTGAAGTGACAAACCCTTCTGCATTATTTTTATCACATCACCATGAAGAAGTTTCTGGATCATGTATTACTGTGACACAAGAAGGAACAAGGCCTCTTTTGATAGAAATTCAAGCCCTTGTGGACAATGCGCATGGAGCATCACCTAAACGCTTAGGGGTAGGTTTAGAGCAGAATCGACTTTCTATGTTACTTGCAGTATTAAATCGACATGGCGGTATTGCTTGTTTTGATCAGGATGTTTTTGTGAATGCAGTAGGTGGCGTAAAAATTACTGAGCCTGGTGTCGATCTTGCTATTTTATGTGCCATCGTTTCTTCATTTAAAGATCAGCCCATCAATCAAAAAACTATCATTTTTGGTGAAGTAGGATTAGCAGGAGAAGTGAGACCCATCCAAAGAGGCCAAGAGCGCATTAAAGAAGCCGCAAAATTAGGATTTACACGAGCGATCATTCCAAAAGCAAATATTGCAAAACAAAAAATTGCAGGGATTGAGGTATTGGGTATTGAATACCTATCTCAAGCGCTTCAGTTACTCAAAGCGTAAAACTTATTTTTAAAGAAACACGAAAGTATGACGAGCACTTTTCTAAAGGGCGGGAGTAATACTTTATGATTGAGTGTCTGTTCTGGTTTATCTCTTTTAATTTCAACGAGTAATGTTTCATAAATTTTCCCCATGATTAATCCTGGAATCTGTGGATTAATATCTTCTTTAGGGAGTTTTTGATAAGCATTTCTATAAAAAACTTCTGCACGTGTAATCTGATGCATTATTAAGCTTGATACGCGATTGCTTTCCTTAAATTTTAGAATTTCATCTTCAGGCACATTAAATTCTTTAAGTTCGTCGAGCGGGATATAGATTCTATTTTTTCTCGCGTCTTCTCCAACATCGCGAATAATATTTGTAAGTTGAAGCGCTATGCCAAGATCATGTGCATATTTTAAAGTCGCTTGATTTTTAAAGCCTAATATTTTCACGCTAAGAATGCCAACCACACCCGCAACTCGGTAACAGTAAAGCTGAAGTTGTTTAAAGTTTTCGTAGCGATTAAATTTTAGATCCATTTCCATACCATCTAGCATTTCAATGAAATAGGCTTCATTAAGTTCATAGATATGAACAAAATTTAAAAGTGATTTTGTCACTGGGTGCTGGGGTGTTTCATGAAATAAACGATTGATTTCGGCTTTCCACCAATTTATTTTTGCAGTAGCTACTTCAAGTTCCAAAGTCTCATCCACAATGTCATCAATTTCTCTGCAAAATGCATATAGTGATACGAGTGCATCTCGTCTATCTTGGCTGATGAAGGAAAAAGCCCAAGTAAAATTTGATTTACTTGCTTTGACTTTTTCGTAGCAATATTGAATAGGGGTCATAGTGATCGTAGTACAACTTTAAAAAAAATGAATATCCAATCTAATGTCTTAATTTTAGGCGGGCTTACGAATAAATTACAGTTATTTCTTTTCATTCTTTTTAGGAGTAAAAGTGCCGCACATTCGACCATTTGTATTTCAATACCAAGCCTGCCCTTTATTTTTTCTCCAAGACCTAATCCTTCCTCAAGGATTTGATAATTTCGCTCGACCCAATATTTTTTATACTGCACCCAATACTTCGTAAAGTTTCTTTGTTGTATATCCTCGACTTTTAAATAAAATGTTTTCATTTCGTCTTTGGGTATATAGATGCGACCTTTTTCAAAATCTTCCACAACTCCTTGGGCGAAATTAATAAGCGCTAATGCTGTGCAAATTGCGTTTGATTGGCGAACATTCGCTTTGTTATCTTGTTTTACAAGACTTAAAATAAGCTCACCTGCTGGGTTTGCAGCGGCATCACAATATCTGATTAAGTCGCTAAATCGAGCATATTGTTGGTGATTAATATCTTCATTAAACGCATTAATAAATCTATATAAGTTATTGATTTTAAATTTATATTTAATATATAATATTTGTAATATTTTGAAATAACTGTCATTAATTTTTTGATTTAACTCAATTTTTTTGAGATGATTTTTGAGGTATTTAATTTGTTCAGTACGTTCTTTTTTTGAATGATTTCCTTCGTCCGCAATGTCGTCACCAAGCCTAGCAAAAGCATATAAAGTAATAATTGCTTCACGCATATCTTTTCCTAGCACTAAAGAACCTACGGTAAAATTTTCATAATGATTCTTTGATTGAGCGATTTTGTAACGGCTCATTATGGATTGTGTGGGCTTCATAATTGTTAGTATGTTATAGAATAGAAATCTTTAATAGATAAGGTGAGTTTTATGTTTGGTATTATTGGTGGTACAGGCTTAGCTTCAATTCAAGAGCTAAAAGTTGTAAAGCGTGAATTTGTAAGGACGCCTTACGGAGAACCATCTCAACCACTCATTTTTGGAACTTTGTCAGATAAAAATGTTGTTTTCTTAGCTCGTCACGGTTCAGGCCATACGATACCGCCCCATGAAATTAATTATCGCGCCAACATATGGGCATTACAATCAGTCGGTGTTACAAAAATAATTTCAGTAGCAACCGTCGGTGTGATTGATGACAAAGTAAAGCCCGGCACTATATGTATTCCAAACCAGATCATTGATTACACTTATGGACGTAAAAATACTTATTTTGATGGTGCTGAAATGCCAGTGAAGCATATTGATTTTACTTATCCTTATGACGAGCCTTTGAGAAAAGCTATTCTTAATATCGCTCAGTCTTCTTTAAATTCAATCAAACCTGATGGCGTGTATGCTGCTGTTCAGGGACCAAGACTAGAAACAGCTGCTGAGATTAATCGTCTTGAGAAGGATGGAGTCTATATAGTCGGCATGACGGGAATGCCAGAAGCTGTTCTAGCAAAAGAACTCAATATGGCTTATGCGGCAATATGTCCTATGGTGAATCATGCTGCCGGAAGAGGACAGAGTAAAGATGCTATTTCATTCTCTAGTATCAATGAACTTTGTGATAACGATGTCTGTCGTCGCATGATGATCGATGTGATTAAGCTGATTCAAGAAGTCATTTTAAAAAATTAAATGACTATTAGGCAAGTATTGAAAATGGGGGATCCATTGCTCTTAAATGTCGCAGAGCCGGTTCATGATTTCAAAAGCCAAGGTTTAAGAGATCTCATTGAGGATATGCAAGATACGATGCATGCTTTAAATGGTGCAGGTCTTGCAGCTCCACAAATTGGTGTTAGCTTAAGGGTTGTTATCTTTGGTGTAGAAAAAACTCCAAGGTACCCAAATGCAGAAGAGGTACCTTATACAATTTTAATTAATCCAAAACTCACTTTCCTTGATGAAGAAATGGAAGAAGGGTGGGAAGGATGTCTTTCCGTCCCTGGCATGAGAGGGTTAGTGCCAAGATTTAAAAAGCTTCGCTATCAAGGTTATGATTTGAATCACAATCCTATTGATCGCGCAGTGAGCAACTTTCATGCGAGAGTTGTTCAGCATGAGTGTGACCATCTAGATGGCGTTCTGTATCCAATGAGAATTGAAGATTTGAGTAATTTTGGATTTTCTGAGGTTTTATTCCCCGATTCTGACCTTCAAGATGATTAAAGGTTATGATAGAATTCTCGCTCCGGAAGAGTGGCTGAGCGGTTTAAGGCAGCGGTCTTGAAAACCGTCGAGGGTTCATAGCCCTCCGTGAGTTCGAATCTCACCTCTTCCGCCATTTATTGCAATCTAATCCAATTCCAGTCTGTTCTTAATAGCTTTATCATAAACTTCCAGAGACGATTTATACATAATGTCTAAAGTAAAAGGCCTGTGTATATTTTTCATTTGGTTTGTACTGGTAGTTTTCATAATCTTTGACATTGCTTTTGATAAGAGCTCTGGACTCTTAGGTTTAGTTAATATAGCTTTTTTGTAGCTCCTTAGAGTTTCTGGAATACCTCCGACAGGACAGCTAATAATTGAAAGACCAACAGACATTGCTTGCAATAATGCTTGAGGAACACCTTCATTTGCATAACTTGGCAACACAAAACAATCCATTGCTTGTAAGTAGGGTACGATATTTCGAATATCACCAACAAATTTTATATTCTCAGGGTAAGAAGAATTTTTAGCTAATTTTTTACAATTTTCCATTTGTGGACCATCACCTATGATGATTAAAGTACATAGTGGATTTTTTAAAAGATTAAAAGCTTCTATGAGATCGCTGTGTCCCTTCCATGACCTTAATGTTGCCGCAATACCAAAAATGAAATTTTTCTGCGAAAGTTTTAGTGATTTTCTTTGTTGTATTTTATTGCCAGGTACAAAAATATCAGTATCGATTCCAGTCGGAACAGAAATGGTGGGGATGCGAACAAATTTATCTTGAGTTAAATCATTTTTTATAGATTCACTCGTTGTCATGATTGATTCACAACCATTGTTATAAAGCCATCTGGAAGATATATTTCTATGAACATGAGTACTTATATGTCTTGTTCTTACAATTGCCGGTTTTATATTTAAGGTTAACCGAGCTAAAGCTGAAAGCCAATGATCAGTGCTTGAATGGCAAGAAATAACGTCTGGATTTACTTCCTTAATAAGTTTTCTTAAAGAGAGTAAATGAGCAATTCTCTTTTTTTGAAGTTTAATACCTTCGCACCTTACCCCATAAAGATGCGCTCGCTTAGCAAGCAAACTACTTTTATCTGCTGCGATAATGACTTCATGCCCATATTTAGAAAATATCTTTGCTTCAGTGAGGACTCGAATTTCTTGACCACCCCAGCCCAATGAAGACTCTGTGTGTAAAACTTTAATTTTCTTTTTATTTAGTAATTCATTGTACAAATCAAGCCATTCTTTATTTTTAAGTTTTAAGTCAAAGACCTTGGCTGCCTTTAAAGCATTTTTTGAAAATAACTTTCTTTTTTCCCAGGCTTTCATTAAAGCATCCGCAATACTATATTTATCTTTCTCGCAAATGACGCCAGCGAAATTCTTTTCAATGTGAGGGGCTAAGCCAACATCTTTTGTTAGGACAATAGGAAGTGCGGAACATAACGCCTCAAGAGCTGCATTAGGAAGACTGTCATACAAAGAGGGGAGGCAAAATATATCAGACGCATCTAAATATTTTTGGATATCATCCTGAGGTCCGGTAATAAGTATGTTGTGCCCGCGGGCAAGATCTCTTAGTTGTTCGATTTTCTTATCTTGACCAACAATAATGGCTTGAAATTTGGGAAGCAATTTAATAGCCTCAACAAGTTCAAAGGTACCTTTTCTTTCAAACCCTGATCCCACAAAAAGAACCACAGGCAATGCTGAATCAAGTGCTAATTTTTTCTTGGATGCTACTTTTTTTGAAGCCGATGCCGGATGAAATGATTCAATACTGATTCCATTTTCAATCACTCTTATGCGTGATTGGGGTACTTTGTAGTATTTAGATAATTCATTTTTGACGAGCTCACTATTTGCGACATAAAAAAGATTAGCATCTTCAGACATCTCTTTTTCGATACGAATAATTTTTTTGTGGTAGGGGTCAATGTTAAGCCACATCTTTTTGTACCAAGGGCTAATATTCTTAATTCTATCGACCCAGGCTGCATGGATGCCGTCACCTAGTCTATAAATATCAACTCCCGTTAATCTTTCGTGTGATTGAATAAGATCAAAATGATTTGCGGCAATGATTTTTTTAACAGAACCTTGGAAACTTAAAAATCTAGAAAATCTAAAAAATCCTCTAGATTTTGCTTCTAGCCATGTGATATCTTTTGAGCGATTAGCATTTCTTTTCCATTGCTCAGAAATAATAAAAAATTTAATACCGAGCGTACTCAAACTTGATGAGGTTCTTAGAATAAAATTTTCTGCACCGCCAAAAGGTGTGAACTTTCTTCTAATGATTGCTATTTTCATTATGACGATGTCGTATGTGAAATTTTAATTATACGTGATTGAGATATCATGCTATGGCTGCATTCAATTTTTTAACTAAATCGTTTATCTTTTTTTCATTCATTTTTAAATGATTTTTATAAGTAATTAAGAATGTATCTTCAGCGCGTGATCCTAGTGTATTTATTTTTGCGTGATTAATAGATATTTCTTCTTTTGATAATTGTTCAGATATAAGACTTAAGAGACCGTTTCTATCATCTGTAATAACCTCTAATTGGTATATAGGTGATTGTTCAATTTGTAGAATAGAAATTTTTGTGTCAAATATATGGTGGGTAGCTTGTCGGCTTCGTTCAGAGAGTTTTATTGCCTTACTTTCCGTCTCATCTTCTAATCGACTAGTTAATTCTTTTTCTATAAATTTAAATAGACCTTCATAACTTACTGATTTTGGATTGGCATCAAGGAGGTCAAAAAGATTAAGGGCATAATCATGTTGGGTCGTAAATATTTTGGCTGCTACTACGTTATATCCAATTTCGTCAAAAAAACGACATGTTTTATTAAAAATGCGTGCTGAATTTTTTTGGTAAATAAGAACCTCAATACCTTCTCCATTGGGGCGATGCCTTACTCGAATGATCGGTTTTTTAGGTGCTAGATGTGAAAATAAAAGTCTTGTCTGCCAAGCAATTTCTTCTTCTGTATATTTATAGAAATAGTTTTCACCAAAACTTTTCCAAAGGTTTTTGTAATGGTGACTTCCAATATTGTAGGTTTCTAAAATGGATGCTGCTTTTACTTTGCGTTTTGTAATTGAATCTGCATGAGATCGATTATCTTGCTCTAAATAATTTAATGTATATTGAAAAAGATTTTTAAGGAGTGTCGCTTTCCACTGATTCCAGATATATGGACTTGTAGCTCTTATGTCTGCCACTGTTAAAAGATAAAGTGAAATCAAGTTTTCTTTACTTATGACTTTTTCTGCAAATACCTGAATCACTTTGGGGTCTGACAAATCTAATTTTTGTGCTGTATGAGACATAATGAGATGAGATTTGACGAGCCACTTGATAAGTGATTGATCATTCACTGGCAAATGGTTCAGTTTAGAAAATGCCTCGACATCTTTTGCTCCTAATTCAGAATGGTCGCCACCACGACCTTTTGCAATATCATGAAAAAGTGCTGCTAGATATAAAATATGTTTCTGCGGGTAGTCCTTAAATAAGTCATAGCAGTCAGGGAATTCATGTTTCAATTCTTCTTTAGAAAATCTTCTTAAATTACGGATAACATTTAAAATGTGCTCATCTACTGTATAAATATGAAATAGATCATGCTGCATTTGACTTACTATTTTTCCGAATGCAGGAATGTATGCTCCAATCAGATTACATTTATTCATGATTCGAAGTGATCGATTGACCTTGTCATTTGACTTTAAGATCGATAAAAATTTATCTTGCTGTTTCTTATCTTTTCTAAATGGCGAATTTATTTTTTTTGCTGCATCATTCAAAAGCATCATTAGGTTTGGCCCTAAGGATTTTAGTTTGTTATATTTTTGGAAAGTGATAAATACATCAAAAATATAGGGTGTGATATCACGACTAACAAAACGGGGGCTGATTTCTAGCCAGCCATTCATGTTAATTAGAATTTGGTTATCTGGAATTTGGGTTATTTTTTGAATTTTTTTAGGGTGCAGTTTCTTTAAAAGTACTTCATTAATAAATGTGATGAAATTGATGGACTCATAAACGTCTCTCATGAATAATTCACTTCTTTTTTTATGAACAGTTTTTTTGTACTTCAATAACAAAGCTAATTGATTCTGGTGATCAAAGAGCAGTCTGTCTTCGCTTTGTTTAGCAATGATATGTAGCAGAATTCTTAAATTTTTAAAGAAGAGATCAGCCTTGATAAGCTTTCGGTAGTTTTGCGTATCAAGATATTTCTTTTGTTTTAAATTTTCTATTGAGAATTTAGAAATAAAACTCTTTCCAATCCATTGAATCATTTGAAGGTCTCTTAAACCACCAGGACTTTCTTTGATATTTGGCTCTAATTGATAAGCAGATTGGTTGTACTTTAAATGCCTATGATCTTGTTCTTTTAACTTAGCTTCATAAAATTGGGCTGGGTTGATACTGTCATGAATTATTATCTTTAAATGCTTATAAAGCGTTTTGTCGCCATCAAGATATCTGCTTTCAAGAAGGTTTGTATGGACCGTAACATCTCTTTTAATTTCCTTTTTCGTATCGTCGAGATTACGAACGCTATGACTGATTCTTAAGCCAGTGTCCCAAGCTAAGGTAATAAATTGTTCTATTTTTTGATTGAGTGAGTGATTAACTTTTTTTGGGATTAGGATTAATAAATCTACATCTGAGAATGGAAAAAGCTCTTGGCGACCATATCCGCCGCATGCGATTAGAGAGGCGTCGTCTTTAAACTCAATTGCTTGCCAGAGCTTATTTAATATTTGATCGACTAATAAAGAGTGAGCTGCTAGGTAAGACTGGCTATCTCTTTTTTTTAAAAATAGCTTAATGAGATTTAACTCATTTAAAGCTAATTCTTTCTTTAAGCTGAGTATTTCTTTTTGAATCAAGATTTAATTAACAAATACTGGGGGAGAAGGTGTTTTTTCAGACACTGTAAGAACTTCATAGCCAGTTTCAGTAACTAAGATTGTATGTTCCCATTGTGCTGAAAGGCTTCGATCTTTAGTGACGATAGTCCACCCATCAGGCATTTGTTTAATGTCTCTTTTGCCTGCGTTAATCATAGGTTCAATTGTAAAAATCATACCTGCTTCTAAAGTAAGGCCTGAGTCAGGCTTTCCATAATGAAGGATTTGAGGTTCTTCATGAAAGCGTTTGCCAATACCATGACCACAAAATTCTCGCACAATACTAAACCCATTTTTTTCAGCAAAGTCTTGAATGACAAATCCGATATCGCCCAATTTAGCCCCTGGCTTAACTTTTTGAATACCAAGCCACATGGCTTCATAAGTGAGCTTACATAAACGCTTAGCTTGGATAGAAGTGTCACCTAAGAGAAACATACGACTTGTGTCCCCATGGAAACCATCCTTAATAACCGTAATATCTATATTTACAATATCACCATCTTTAAGGGCTTTTGGGCCTGGGATACCGTGACAAATTTGATGGTTAATGGAGGTACAAATTGATTTTGGATAGGGTGTATGTCCGTCTGGGGCATAATTTAATGGTGCAGGGATTGTTTTTTGCACTTTGACCATGAAGTCATGACAAAGCCTGTCAATTTCTTCAGTGGTAATACCTGGATTAACAAAAGGCGTAATATAATCAAGTACTTCTGATGCTAACTTACCAGCAATACGCATTTTTTCGATTTCTTGGAAATTTTTGATGTGTATTGTCATGATTACTACGTTTATATTTCGTTTGAGCTTGTTATTTCATGCTATTATAGCGCGCTTCTTCAGGGTTCTTGAAGAAATAATTTTGCATTACCTAACGTTAGGGTGCCTATGAAAATAGATGTAATTAGGTGATGTTTTTTTAACCCATAACAACGGAGTCAATTATGTCAGTTACTATGCGTCAAATGTTAGAAGCGGGGGTCCATTTCGGCCACCAAACCCGTTATTGGAATCCAAGAATGGCACCATATATCTTTGGTGATAGAAATAAAATTCATATTGTTAACTTAGAAAAAACATTGCCAATGTTTCAAGAGGCTTTGAAGTATATCCGCACTCTTGCTGCAAATAAAGGACGTATTCTTTTTGTAGGTACTAAAAGACAAGCTCGAGAAATTCTTAAAGAAGAAGCTTCTCGCGCAGGTGTTGCTTACGTCAATCATCGCTGGTTAGGCGGTATGCTCACAAATTTTAAAACAGTCAGACAGTCTATTAAGCGCCTTAATGATTATGAAGCCATGCTTGAAGATGGAAGCTTACTTAAGTTTAATAAAAAAGAAGCATTAGGCTACAAGCGTGACTATGAAAAATTACAACGCTCGATAGGCGGCATTAAGGATATGACAGCACTTCCTGATGCGATCTTTATTATCGACGTAGGCCATGAAAGTGGTGCTGTCGTTGAAGCTAATAAGCTTGGTATACCTATTATTGGTGTTGTAGACACTAATAATTCACCTGATGATATTTCATATGTCATTCCTGGTAATGACGACTCAAGTAGAGCGATTAGACTTTACGCAAGAGGCATGGCTGATGCTGTTTTAGAAGGCAAAAGTCAGGCATTAAACGAACTTGCTAAATCAGTTTCGGCAGAAGAAGAATTTGTAGAAGTGACTGAAGCAGTTGCTGAGTAATTGTTAAGTAACCATTAAAAAGGGGCTTCATGCCCCTTTTTTAATAATAAGTTTATTCATACAGCATTTAAGGAGCAATTAAAGTGGCAGAAATAACCGCAAGTATGGTCAAAGACCTTCGTGATCGAACAGACGCACCTATGATGGATTGTAAAAAAGCACTAACAGAAGCCAACGGTGACAGTGCCCGCGCTGAAGAGATTTTAAGAGTCCGCTTTGGAAATAAAGCAAGTAAGGCTGCTGGAAGATTGGCTGCTGAAGGTATTGTAGTTGCTTTTGTAGCGAAAGATGGCAAAACAGGAACGCTTCTTGAAGTGAATTCAGAGACAGATTTTTGTGCAAAAAATGAAGATTTTTTAAAATATACGCATGATCTTATAAGTGCTATCAATGAAAAAAATCCAGCCAATATTGAAGCTTTAACAAGCTTAACTATGTCTTTAGGTAATGCTGAAGAGGTCAGAGCTCAACTTGTAGGAAAAGTTGGTGAGAATATTACACCACGTCGATTTGTTCGCTATCAAACGACTGGCCAAATTACATGTTACGTTCATAGCGGAAGAATTGGGGTACTTTTAGATCTTCAAGGTGGTGACGATGTCTTAGGTAAAGACTTAGCTATGCATATTGCTGCAAATAAACCTAAAGCCCTTAATGCATCAGGTATTGATCCCCAATTGATAGAGGTTGAAAAACGTGTTGCAATTGAAAAGGCAAAAGAAGCTGGCAAACCTGAAGCTATGTTGGAAAAAATAGCAGAAGGTACCGTCCAAAAATTCCTTAAAGAAGTTACTTTATTAAACCAACCTTTCGTCAAAGACGATAAGGTAACTATTGAGCAATTATTAAAGGCTAATAATGCGACTATTAACGCATTTAGTATTTATTCTGTAGGTGAGGGCATAGAAAAAGCAGTTGTAGATTATGCCGCAGAGGTAGCAGCAGCAGCTAAGGTTTAATTCAATAGGCATGTATAAAGGATTGTATGATTTATACAATCCTTTTTTTATGTCCTCTAGTTTAAAAATACGTTAAACTTTAAGAAAAAATTATGACACGATCAGCATACAAAAGAGTTCTATTAAAAATCTCAGGTGAAGCCCTTATGGGTGATGATCCATTTGGTATTAATCAACATACCATCTCAAACATTGTGCAAGAAATTCAAGAAGCACTCGATTTAAATGTTCAAATGGGTATTGTGATTGGCGGCGGAAATATATTTAGAGGTGTTGCGTTGGGAGCAGCTGGTATGGACAGGGCAACTGCAGATTATATGGGTATGATGGCAACAGTTATGAATGCCTTGGCTCTTCAGGATGCAATGAAGCATGTGGGGATTGTAGCTCGCGTTCAGTCTGCGCTTAATATAGAGCAAGTTGTTGAGCCCTATATCCGAGGTAAGGCAATGCGTTATCTAGAAGAAGGTAAGGTAGTTATATTTGCTGCTGGTACTGGCAATCCATTTTTTACAACTGATACTGCAGCAGCACTTCGTGGCGTTGAAATGAATGCAGATATTATGATTAAAGCTACCAAAGTTGATGGTATTTACTCGGAAGACCCGAAAAAGAATCCAAGCGCAAAGCGCTATGAAGTTATAAGTTTCGATGAGGCTATTCAAAAAGACTTGAAAGTGATGGATGCTACTGCGCTTACTTTATGTCGAGACCAGCAATTGCCGATTGCGGTATTTAATATATTTAAATCTGGGGCACTTAAAAATATTTTATTAGGACAAAATGAAGGCACGCTTGTGATGCCAAATATTCATTGATTAAAGAGGACTGTAATGACTGAAGTAATCAAAACTAATGTAAGTGAAAAAATGCAAAAATCCCTAGACTCTTTTAAGTCTGATCTTGCAAAAATTAGAACAGGTAGAGCGCATACAGGACTTCTAGATCATATTTTTATTGATTATTACGGATCGATGGTTCCTATTAATCAAGTAGCCGGAGTCAATTTAGGTGATGCAAAAACCATTAATGTACAGCCTTATGAAAAAAATATGGTTGCTAAAGTTGAAAAAGCGATCCGCGATAGTGATCTTGGTTTAAATCCTGCAACATCTGGGGACCTTATTCGCGTTCCAATGCCATCACTTACTGAAGAGCGAAGAAAAGATCTGATCAAAGTGGTACGGACAGAAGCTGAATCAGCAAAAGTAGCGATGCGAAATATTAGACGCGATGCAAATGACTCTCTAAAAAAATCTCTCAAGGAAAAAGAGATTAGCGAAGATGATGAGCGTAGATCGCAAGAAGAGGTGCAAAAAATTACGGATAAATTTATCGCTGAAATCGATAAGCTTCTTCATTCAAAAGAATCTGAATTACTCGCGATTTAGTGTTTAATTTTTTTCGTTCATTACAAACGCAAGAGGCATTATCCACAAAACCTAAACATATTGCTATTATTATGGATGGGAACGGTAGGTGGGCAAAGAAACGTTTCATGCCTCGTATTTCTGGGCATAGAAAAGGCCTGGAGTCAGTAAAAACCATTATCACTCAATGTCAAAAGCTAAACATTCCCTTTCTTACATTATTTGCTTTTAGTACAGAAAACTGGCTAAGGCCTTCTCAAGAAGTTAAATTTTTAATGTCTTTATTTCAGGATTCAATTAAAAAAGAATCATCATCTTTAATTAAAAATAATATTCGTTTTAAACTAATTGGTGATCGCAAACTATTTCCAAAGAAACTTAATGACAAAATAAGTAGTCTTGAAAGACTTACTGAAAAAAATACCGGACTTACACTGAGTATTGCAATTAACTATGGGGGAAGGTGGGATATTGTGAATGCAGTGAACGAGCATAGAAAGCAAAATCTTTTCAAAAAAACATTCACTGAAAAAAATCTTATTCAAAACCTTTCTTTAAATTTTGCACCTGATCCAGATTTTTTAATAAGAACGGGTGGAGAAAAACGCATTAGTAATTTTTTGATCTGGCAATTTTCATATACAGAACTTTATTTCACAGAAACATTGTGGCCTGATTTTAATGAAAAAGCTATTATGGCCGCGCTCTTTGAATTTCAAAAAAGAGAACGACGATATGGCAAAACGAGTGAGCAATTGTAAATGTTAATGTCTCGAATTTTTTCTGCTTTTATTATGCTTACTGTTTTCTTATCTTCTTTGTTTCTATTCTCTGGGAAATTTTTCCCTTTTATTATTTATGTATCGTCACTTTTGGCACTCTATGAATGGTCAAAACTTTTACAATTTAATGCTCAACAGAAAAATATTTTTTTATTTTCTTCCGCCATATTAATTTATTTTATAGGCAGATATTTAAGCGATGACAATGGACGATTGATACTTGTTTTGGCTTCTATTTTTTGGGTTTTTGTAGCCCCTTTATTTTTAATTTTTAGTCCTAAGTTAAAAAACTTCCTCGCCGGGACCCTTATCGGGTGGCTCCTGTTGATGCCACTTATTGTTTCATTTAATTATTTAGTCAGCTTAGGCCCTTGGATTGTTCTTCTTGTGTTAACTGCGATTTGGCTTGCAGATTCTGGAGCTTATTTCTTTGGTAAAAAGTTCGGAAAAAGAAGGTTTGCCCCATCTATAAGTCCTGGTAAAACTTGGGAGGGCTTTTTTGGCGCTACCTTAGTTGTGACATTATTTTCTATCGCTATGGTTTATTTTGGTTTTGTAACCGCATATTCATCTATCTTATTTTTTAATTTAATTTTGATATTAAGTGTTGAGGGGGATCTCTTTGAGTCATATATTAAAAGGATGGCTAAAGTTAAAGATAGTGGCGATTTAATTCCTGGGCATGGTGGCGTGCTTGATCGCATAGATAGTCTTTGCTCTAGCCTGCCCCTTGCAACCCTAATTCTTATTTCACCTTCTTTTTTTGGGAAAATAATTTAAGTGGAAAAGATTGTTATCTTAGGCTCAACCGGAAGCATTGGCTGTAATGCGCTTGAAGTGATAAAACTTCATAAAGAAAAATATAAAGTTTTTGCGCTAACAGCAAATAAGAATGTTGATCTTTTGACACAACAGTGCGTGGATTTTGAGCCTGAATTCGCCATCGCTTTAAATTCAGATGCCAATCAACAATTAAAGAAAAACCTTCTCGTATTAAATATAAAAACAGTCGTTTTAGATGATGAAAAATCTCTAGATTGGCTTGCTTCTCACAAAGATACAGTCACTGTAATATCAGCTATTGTTGGTGCGGCAGGCCTTAAGCCCACCATGGCTGCTGCCAATAGTGGGAAAAAAATTCTATTGGCCAATAAAGAAACGCTTGTGATGGCGGGGGAGTTATTTGTTAAAGCCGTTAAAAAATCAAATGCAATTTTGATCCCAATTGATAGTGAGCATAATGCGATTTTACAAGTGCTTCCGCAAAGTAAAAAAATGAATGGCAAGTCCAATGGCATTAGAAAAATTTTATTGACCGCATCTGGGGGGCCATTTCGAACTTCCTCTAAAGAAGAGCTAAGGCATGTCACACCCAAAGAGGCTTTACGACACCCTAATTGGATTATGGGGAAAAAGATTACAATTGATTCTGCAACCATGATGAATAAAGGCTTGGAGGTTATCGAAGCATGCTGGTTATTTGATATTCCAGCATGTGATATTGAAGTGATTATTCACCCTCAAAGTATTATTCATTCTCTTGTTGAGTATATTGATGGGAGTACCTTAGCCCAGTTGGGCAATCCCGATATGAGAACGCCTATTGCTTATGCGCTAAGCCATCCAGAAAGAATTGAATCTGGGGTCTCAGGTCTTGATCTCATAAAAACTAAAAGACTTGATTTTGAAGCCCCTGATTTAGATAAATTTCCCTGTCTCGGATTGGCATATAAAGCTTTGCTTATGGGCCAGAGTGCCCCCACTATTCTTAATGCTGCCAATGAAGTGGCTGTAGATGCTTTTTTAACTGAATCTATAACATTTAATCAGATTGCAGAACTCATTGAATTTTGCATGAGTACAATAAAATCCCAACCCTTAGATTCTATTGAAACAGTCTTAGAAGTTGATAGTCTGACGCGCCATCTTGCGGTTTCATGGATTGATAGTCATCACATAACTTCATGACAATCTTTTTTGTCTTTATCCTCACGATTAGTATTGTTGTAGGAATTCATGAGTTTGGGCATTTTCAAATGGCTCGATGGTGCAACGTGAAAGTATTAAAATTTTCAATTGGATTTGGTAAACCTCTTTTCAGCTTCCTTTTTGGCAAAGATCAAACCATATTCGTTATCTCTGCAATCCCCTTGGGCGGCTATGTAAAGCTTTTAGATGAAGGTGATCTCGATGCAAAAGAAAGCTTTAAAAAAAGCGATCTTAAAAGGGCATTTAATCGACAACCTGTATTTAAGCGCTTTCTTATTGTCGCAGCCGGACCCCTAATTAACATTGTTCTGGGTGTCTTTATATTTTGCTTTATTTACATGCATGGGTCCTCTCAAATTAAACCATTAATTAACGATGTCCCTATGACGAGCCAAGCTTACAAAAAAGGCTTAAGAGCCGGGGACGAAATTGTGTCAATTGATAACGAGAAAATAAGGTCTTTAGATGATTTGGAAATTTCTTTGAGATCCCATAAGCAAGAATTTAAAAATTTAAATATTCGCCGAGAAGGCGAGCTATTAAGCCTTAAAAATCTATCATGGGATGATGAAATTAAAATTTTTCCATATGGCGTTCCCATTCTAATTCAGTCAGTAGAGTCTGGAAGTATTGCCGATAAAATAGGACTTAAGCCCCGCGATCAAATTCTTATGATCGATCAAATTCCAGTAAGAATTATTCAAGATTTGGTCGGTAATATTCAAAATCATTGGGTAAAATCTTATGATTTATCTATAAAAAGAGAAAATATTATTCAATATATTCATATAGATAAAGAACTTTTTGAAAGTAAAGTTGAGAAAAAGAGGATTGGTGTTGCATTGGGTTATGATGAAGCCATTATTAAAGCTAATTTAGTTCAAGTAAAGCGAACTTTCATTGAATCCATTCAAAAATCCCTTACTCAAACACAAGCTTTTTTTTACTTAACCTTAACCACATTCAAGAATCTACTGACCCATAAAGCAGACTTAAAAGATTTGGGTGGTCCCTTGACTATCGCACATATGGCATCGTCTTCATTTTTAGAGGGTATTTTTCCTTACATTCAATTTATTGGATTGATTAGTTTAAATATTGGGATATTGAATCTATTGCCTATCCCATTACTGGATGGGGGTCATTTAGTTTATTATCTAATTGAATTTTTAAGAAACAAACCATTATCAAACAAAAATATGATGACAAGTCAAAGGGTTGGGATGATAATTCTGGGTTTACTTACTGGAATTGCGTTGTATAATGACGCCTGTCGATATCTATTAGGAAGCTAATGACTTTCAGATCTAAACTAGCTTTATTCATTTCGCTCCTCATTCTCTCTATAGCAGCTTTTGCTATGGAACCTTTCATCATCAAAGATATTAAAATTGAAGGTCTTCAAAGGACCGAGCCCGGCACGGTTTTTAATTATCTACCTGTTCAAGTAGGCGATACGATGACTGAGGATAAAGCGTCTGAGGCTATTAAGTCTCTTTATCGCACAGGTTTTTTTAAAGATGTCCGTATAGAGTCTGATCAAAACATTCTTCTTATTACTGTTCAGGAGAGTGCGTCGATCGCTGATATTCAGTTTTCAGGTAATAAAATGTTTCAAACAGACAAACTGAAGGAAAGTTTGAAAAGTGTGGGGTTAGCTGAAGGTCAAATATACGACAAAACTAAACTTGCATTTATGGAGCAAGAAATAAAAAAACAATACTTAGCGCTTGGCAAGTATACAGCATCGGTTAAAACGACTACATCTCCTCTGGAAAGAAATAGAGTAGCTATTCGTTTCGATATTGAAGAGGGTATTGTTTCTCGCATTAAAGAAATTAATGTGGTGGGAAATCTGATTTTTAACAAATCAGACATTACTTCTCAATTCCAACTTCAAATAACTAACTGGCTCTCTTGGTGGTATAAGGACGACCAGTATTCAAAGCAAAAATTAACAGCAGATTTAGAAACATTAAAATCTTTTTACATGAATCGTGGGTATTTGGAATTCTCAGTAGACTCAACACAAGTTTCTATTACACCTGAGAAGGATGATGTCTATATTACGATTAATATTTTAGAGGGTCCAAAATATAAAGTTTCCGATGTTAAGTTAGCAGGCGACCTCCAACAGGTGTCGGAAAATGAATTACAAAAACTGATTAAAATTAAAAAAGACGATATTTTTAATCGTGAAAAAATTACTGAATCAACTAAAGGTATGAATGCTCGCTTAGGTAATGATGGATTTGCTTTTTCTAACGTGAATGCCATCCCTGATATTAATAAAGATGAGCACACTGCTTCGTTTACATTTTTTGTGGACCCTGGAAGAAAAGTGTATGTACGACGTATTGATATTGAAGGGAATCAGCGTACGCGAGATGAGGTGATTCGTCGTGAGTTTAGACAGGTTGAATCTGGTTGGTATGCAGCAGATAAAATTGAACGCTCCAAGGAACGACTTAAAAGGACGCAATTTTTTAGCGATACTAATATTGAAACGCCAGCTGTGCCTGGAACAACAGACCAAGTGGATTTAAAAGTCAAAGTCACTGAGCGGAATACGGGTAGCGTTATGTTTGGCGCTGGACTCAGCAGTCAAGAAGGCGTTATAGGTAGCTTTAATGTTACGCAAGCTAATTTTCTGGGAACAGGAGACAGGGTTTCAGCGCAGATTAATACAGGGCGTATAAATAAAACCTATGCCTTGAGTATGACCCAACCATTTTTTACCCCTGAAGGAGTTGCTTTAAGTTATGACCTTTATCGACGAGATTCGAATGCATCAAAGATTACGTTTGCAACATATGATACGTCATCTATGGGGG
>Ga0208942_1000221_pt1 | contig 25492 bp, 26 predicted proteins | sample GreLakmeSU08MSRF_FD_187704 | JGI IMG/M metagenome (GOLD analysis project Ga0208942, IMG submission 187704) | Freshwater lentic microbial communities from great Laurentian Lakes, MI, USA - Great Lakes metaG SU08MSRF (SPAdes) | ecosystem: Environmental > Aquatic > Freshwater > Lake | place: Great... | reverse complement strand
AGCTTCTGCATCCGCCAAACTCTTAGCATATGCTTCACGCTTGAGTCTCGCAACTTCAAATGCTTCTGCAGTAGGTCGCGGCGGGGTTACTTCTGCTATCTTAGCAGCTTGTTTTGCCTTCTCTTCTTCGACAACTTTCAGTGTGTCTACTGCCTCTTCAACTTTTGCAGTCTCCGCTTTAGCAGCCTCTACAACAGGATTATCTGTGTTAACCTTACTAGGGTCTAACACATAATCACGGCCAGCTTTCGGCTTACTCACCACATTAGCAGGTTGAAATTGGACATCCCTATCAGCAGGAGGCAAGCCAACTGTATCTAGGAAGCGTCCAGCGACATTATCCGAAGTTTCACCAGTCGCACCTCGTAAAGCTTCCGCTTCCCTAATAGACTCATTAGATTGGAACTTGAGCCTATTCTTTACAAACCCAGCCTTAGGATTATTCAACAGGATGTTACCCAATATGTTGATAGCATCTTGCCCACCTATATCACGCCCTGTTGTGGATATATCATGGGCAGCCATACCGGTGCCGATACCAGCACCCACGCCTACATTCGCAAGTGCGTTAATGTCTACTGCATTTATGCTACCACGACCTGTCGTGGCCAACTTAGATATAGCCTTTCCAGCCTCGCCAACTACCTTAGGGTCAAATCGCAGTCCAAGTGGAAGGCCCGCAGCTACATTACCTGCCGCTGATGCATAAGGATTGGTCTGCTGATAGCTCTCAAGTTGACGATTGACAGAGGGCGCAACAGCTTCAATAGCAGCACCCTGCACTTTGCTCGTTAACAAACCTGCTCCAAGAGCGGCAATTGCTCCACCAGCAATAGGACCCCATATCGGGCCGCCAGTTGGAATTAAAAGAGGAAAACTTCCAATTGCAAGACCCGCTTTAGCACCTATAGGAATAGCAGATAGGGCCGCAGTAGTAGGCACAATCCCTGCTGCAAGGTTTGAAGTAAATGCGCCACCCGCAGAATTCTGATTTTGCGTTTGCTTGGAGATAGGCGAAACCATAGACTGCCCAACCACAGGTTGCAGTGTGGGCTTCTTTACTATCTCTACCGTCTCATCATCTACATCATAGATGGCGGGGTCTAAACCCTTAGACTGGATGAATCGTATCTTCTGCTCGGGAGTGAGTGTGAGTGGCATAATAGTTATTATCTAGACGCGGGTTTTCCAGCTTTTCCATATATCCATTCCTGCAGCTTCGAAATCATCCGGTCATTCTGTGGAGTGAATGGTGTTAGACTAGCTATACCTGGGATAATTGGCACATACGGATTATTCCAAATACTATTAGGATTATCACCGCTAAACATCGCAGTGCCAAAGTCCATAAGTTTGCCCTTCACGCCTACATTTTCGATAGTGCGTTCTGCGTCTAACTGCTTTTGCCTAGCTGCTGCCGCTGCCGCTTCGAAAGGTTTAGAAATCGGGCTGCGTGTCGTAGCTTCTCCAGCAGCAATAGCAGCAGCAACTTTGGCAGCCTGTTCATTGGCAGGCAAACCTACTTTAGCTGCATTCCATTGGTCAGAAAGAGTAGGAGGCGCGCCAGGAATACTACTAGGCGTGCTCACTTGGCTCTTGAAACCTCCGGTAACAGGAGCCAGATTAGGATTAAATTGATGCAAATAATCACCAGCACCAACAAGTGTAGAGCCTTCTTTCTGTTTAGCAGCTAATAGAGCAGCCAACCATGCAGGCGTTGCTGCCAGGGTATTCTGTGCGTTCAGAGCATTCTGTTTAGTTACAACTTGTCCTGCGCCCGCCTGTCCCATATCAGTGCCACCATATGCGGATGCTGCCCTACCATACTGGGCAAGCATATCATCTGTGGGCGTTTCTAAGGGAGCCGGTATGATATTATTAGCAAAGGCAGGCGTCCGTCCAAGCACACTATATAACGCGCGTCCAGCATCCAAATCTTTACGTTTGGATAGCAAATCCTCACGATCATTTTTACGAGTCTCGCCTTCTTTTTTTAATTGTTCCTGTTCGCTATTTAACATTCGCGCGTCTGCAAATGCTTCTTTGCGAATTATACCCTGCTCTACGGCAGTCCCAAGAACAGCATCCTTACGCGCATCTTCTTGTATTTGCTGCAAATCCAAAGCATTCGTATGACCAATCTTCTGCAACGCTATCGCATTCTGCAACTGCCTCGCAGAATCCAGCTTGGAAATCATCTGATTAACATTCATCGCAGCCTGTTGGCGAGTAGCGTCATCAACGCCGCGCGGATTAAATATACGCTGCATGAGCGTGGGGTCTTGATAAAGACGGTCAGCACCATACTTACTAACTGGTCCGCCCTCGACAGGCTCCTTGCCAAAGTCAGCATTTAACGCAGGCCCGCCAAAGATAGCAGCACCAAGCTGACTATCTCCACCACCACTACTACGACGGCTACTACCTGGAGCGGGTCTATTAGGCATAATTTTATTTAGTTAATAACTCAAAATCCACACTTGCTGACGTTGGTTTAATTCCTGCTTGCCACTTGGCAAAATTGATGAACACTAGAGGTAACTTACCTACTGTGAATCTATGCGACCATCCAGCTTCTACACTGAACGTGCGAAAAGCCTGATACCATTTAGGCGTGTATGATTGCTCATCTACCTTAAATGGCTTACGACGATAGAATGTTGTCTGGCCCATAATGAACATTAACTCAATGTCCTCATGTGGATGGCTATGCTCAGGTATAACATATCCAGCTGGGCAATACCACAACTCTGCCGTATATTGGCCGCACTTAAATAACAGCAAACCAATACACGAATCATATTTTCGCAGCAGGCTCATATTGGATTTCCATTTTCATCGTGATGATGCCTGTAAGAATCATCTCTAAATAGCAGGCTTACCTTACGGGATTCATCATATCCACACAACAGCTTAACTACCATGACGACCAATGTGTTACCTGATGTTCTCATGCAATCTGAGAATTCTTTCTTCCATTGCACATTTGAGTGTTCATATAGAACGCTATCAGCATATTCATTATTGATATTGCAAATCAATGGATACAGGTAATCGTAGTATTTGCGATAAAAGCGGCAATTGAATATTTCACAATACAGCTGAAATGTTTTAAGTATCACTTCAGGATTAGTTATCTTTTCATCTATGATATCATCCACAGCATGAGCAAATGTTCCATAGGCACACAGAAATCTAAATGCATCAGCGCCATCTTCGTGTTGTAATAGTAGTTGCTCAACTGCAATTGATAATTCTGTGCGTGTTAGCATGAAGGCATATTTCCCATCGTTTCATTAAACCTATCCAATCCATCGCGCCTATTTGCATTGATACCCATTTCAGTGCGCTTGTTTTCGCCAACTTGACTTAGCAAGTTACCTGTCATGCCCATAGTTTGGTCACCAGCACCTTTTGTAGCACCCATGAACTTATTATCACCAGTGTTAGCAAAGGAAGGCTTACCCGTAGCCTGCTGGAATACATCAACGCCAGAGCGCATACCACCCATAGCTCCAGTAGCCATACCAATAGCCTGCCCTAAGCGGTCGCGAGAAGCATTACCGAATGTCTGTGCATTCGATATTACGTTAGACATACTGCCAGAATTAGCATTGCCTGATTGTATGTTTTGGCGATTGAGAAAGCGAGTGATAGCTTCCTCCTCGCCAGCAGATTGACCCTTAAACAATTCGCCGATACCTTTAGCAGATTGCTCACGAAGCCTGTAGTATTCAGGGTCGATTTCACGCTGCGCTCTATTCGCCGCTCGTATTAAATCCATTCCCGGCCCAGACATAACATCTCTGTCTGTAGCAGCAGACGCCATAGCATTAGAGCGAGCAATCTCGCTACCAATACGATTCAAGTCCCGTCCGGATGTGTTATATATGTCAGTCTGAAGCTTGGCATATCCCGGCTCTGTCTGCTGGCGTGAATATAATTGCGCCAATTCATTGGGTGCTATATTCTCGTTTGCCAACTTCATCAAGTCTGGCAAGTTTTCTTTCATAGCTGCCAGCATTGAAGCTGTGGATTCACCGGCGGCGGGCGCGGGGGGGTCGCCACACAGCACACGATTACCATACATCGGAACACCACAGTAGTTGTTGTTTATCATAGTTGTTCGTAAAATATCTCAGTTTCCCACACCTTATTATATCCAAGAGCTGGCATATGTTTATTGTAAGGACTATGTTTATTACACGCTACAAAATATCCAGCATGTCCTTTTGTTTCCATTATGGAACGGTATATTCTTTGTAAGTGTAACGAATCACGAACCTTAACCTTATCCGAGCAATTCCATACTAGAAGTAAAGGAACTGATGCAACACTAGCACAGCCAATGATTTCATTAGTATTAGACCTGACAACGTGAGTAGGCCAATTGATATTATCATTATCAGCCTTAGCCGCTTCTATGCACGCTTTATATTCATCTGTAGTCTTTATCGAAGATACTGTTGGATATGGATTCATCAAGACAATTTATTCAATGCACCTTTACGTTTTGCACAACCTCCGCAAGTCTTCAAGCTAGTTCCTAATACAGCATCTATCATGCCAGCTACAGGTTGTGCTATACTAGCAACTCTATCACCTAACCCCACAAAGCCCCATTCGCGTCCATATGGACACGCATAGTCTTGTTTTGTGATGTCACTAAACCTGCGCTTCATATCAATGCGAAATGCAATACCTTTAGGAGTCTGCTCTCTACACGTCTTACAGTGTAGGTTCGACCTGCAATGGTTTGAGTCAAAGAAGCTCATGTTAGCTGATTGTTATAACCCACCCTTGAGCGCCAAACGACGACCCCGAAACAGGAGTATAAACTCCAACGGGGGTTTTGGATGATGCAGGCGGTTCTCCAACCCAGCATCCGTTCTGGCGGGCAGTTGCAGGGATGGTAGGGCCGGTTGCTGACAATCCAGGATTATTTCCCCACATATTTGTGCTCATCATCCACTCCCAGTCACTATTGCCCTTTGAGGTAGCTCCTATGTGCCAATTATAAAGGTTGTCCTCATCCTCAAGCGTTGTTTCGCTAGGAGGTTGATGAGAGTGTATGGATATTTGGCCACCGTAGGTGCAGTCTCCGACGATGGGGGGACCGCCTTGAGGGTCGTAGCCCCTAATAAGTGTTCCTTCTCCGCTATAGTTCGTGCTACCTTCACCCATGTTTGTAAGCGGAAGAGAGAAGTGCACAGAAGCCGGCAATAAGGAACAGTCCCACCGCATATCAACCGTATATGTTCCATCCAACGGACAACCAGTAATCTTGTGAGTCCCTGTTACTCGGAAGTTCACTGGCCCGAGACTATCAACTACCTGCAGGCAGAAATTTGAAAGGCCAGCACCCTCGTCGTCCTCGGGTATGATAGCGCCACTGTAGGCGTAGCTCGCCGATACTGTATCAATTATATACTCTTCGTATAGTGCAGGAAAGTCAACGCGGTTCCGCCAGACATAATCCGAAGCGGCATTAGGACCGACATACCCGGGAACTGTTTTAATAAACGTGCCGAAATCCCGGTATTCCACAACATCACAAGGTAATTCACACGTTACAACAAGGGTAATAACACAATGCTGAACGCAACCACCAGTGCCAGTGGCTACAATATCAAACTTGTATTCGCCAACAGGGAAGCAATATGAAACACCAGCTTCATATATAACACCATCCTGTTCAACCGTGCCGCCAGACATACCAACTGATTCGCATCCATCAAGCCACACAACTGCATCAAAAGGAACATAATCATAACACGGACATTCCTCAGGCGTCTCTGCCGTCCTGACTATATTATGAAATTCATCATTGCAAGTTATAAGGGCATCGCATGGCTCACATTCTAATGTTATAGTTATAATATCTGTGTCATAACATCCATTAGGATAATTCTCGTCCGCCTCCGTATCAGCCTGCGCTTGGAAAGTATGCACTCCAGGGTTGGGCAAACACACTTCGTAGGGGAAACCCTCACGACCAGTGAAGACCTGCAAGGCAGCTTCCGGAGGGGGAGTGCCGTCTGGATTATTGGGGACTATTCGAATGAACCCTGCATTGCGAACCTTTGCGTGAGCGTATACAACTAGACTACTTAAATCCACCGTATAGCACGGACATACGCCATCCGGCCCGGGCGGTGCTGCTGGAACTTTGGCATATAAGTTAGTAACCGTTATAAGATTACCACACACAAACGGGTCGCCATGAGACGGCGGGTCAGGAGGAAAAGTCACACAACGGTCAGTGCCAAGCTCGACTCCGTTTATCTTGGTAGTGCCAGCAAGAAAAACTGTTGCACCCATTCCGTATTTAACATTAGTTGTAAGAGTTCCCAGAGTAATAATACTATTTTCACCATCTGATGTAATGGCTGTTATGGTGCCAATTTGCCAGCCGTCAGCACTGCCAGCGGCACCAGCTACATAGAAAAGTGTAAGCTGACCAATTGCACCACCTGATGCCAATAAGCGCTCCGTTTCTGCTTGCACAAGCTGCCCAGCGGGACCTTGGTTATATCCAGCCGTTGAAGAATTGAACTGAACCGTAACAGTTCCTCCAAGAACTCCAGATGATGGAGTAAGGCATGGTTCTGGAGGCGCATCTGGGCCACCCGGGCCACCGCCACCCGGGTCGACAGTTGGGTCGACAGTTGGGTTACTACCACCCGGCAATAGTTCAACTATACCACAATCACCACGAAGCACTGTCTTGATAGGTTCAAATAAAACAACAGGAGAAGCGCATATAGCATCCGACTCTGTTATCAACACTAACTCACAGCTAATACGCGAAACGCTAGTAGTGCTTATGTCAGCAGCCGCCGACGTCCATCTAACACGTTTGAAATAATATGTAATATCATCAACATCCTTAGAGGATAAGGCTGCGTTATCTTCAAGAACTTGTATCGTCGTAGAACAGAATCGAATGGCGACGATTCTAATGCTAGAATCTGTGACGCCAACTTCGATAATGCTATCAACAGGAACTGCATTAAAATCTGTAATTCTAATACCATTAAATAGAACAACAGCACCAGTTGTGCGTTCAGCCAGTATAGTAGCCTGACTTTCTGTATTAGCTGCTGTTTGCGTATTGAGTTGCGCGTATGATAACTTAGCATTAAACGTCCATGTAACGTAAGCACCCACCTTCCAGCCTGTTTTCTCGCGCCCAATATCAAATCTAGCAACGCGGATTCTATCGTCAGCTGCGGCGCCAAAAGGAAAACCACGATATTTTGGTAGTGGGGTTACTATGTCAGATACATACTTCCTGTATGTATTCCCTTGCTTGCTGTCTGTAAAGATGGACGCATAGATTAGGCCATACTCAATTGGCTCATTAAATACTAAGTTCAACTCTGCAGGCTTATGCTGCACATTTGGAGACCCCGTCGTAAAGTCTCCGATATACATGCCCACAGTCTCTACATAAGTAGAGCCATAGTATTCATACATACCACCACTTGTAATGAAAAATAACTTACGAAGGCCCGGTATCTTTACCTCCGCAAACTGCTTGATACCCAGAATACCTGTCAACTTATCCAAACCTACCCATGTGTTTCGTATTGTATCATAGACTAAAACAGCATCGCCATGAACAGTCTTAACAAAGAACATGGCATAGTCATCATAGTTGATAGCGCAAGTAACTCCTTGTATAATACCATCCATCAACGGCGCAACTTGAGAACTGAACGGAGAATTCTTACCTTCATTCTTCAACTGCAACACAGCATTGAAGCTACGAATACCACTAAATGTTAGGAATGCATTATCACCCTGCAACTCAATGAATGAAAATTGATTCAGCGGCCCCGCTGTGAATAGAGGTATGTTATTGAAGGTAGGCTCACCATAGATGGTAGTAGTAAAGACAGGCATCATCATGTAACTACGATAAGAAGTGCCTATGAAAATAGCATTAGCATCTGTGTTAAGGCTCTTAATACAAGTGATGGCCGCGTAGTCTATGGCATGCGACACAGTAGTAGCATCACCAACTTTATCGCCAGCATTATCAACAGCAACTACGAAATCTAAAGGACGTCCTGTAACAGACCTGTATATCTCAGTGCCTGAGGGTGACACAACATACAAGATACCATTATGGTATAGCATCTGCTGGCCGATGGGAACATATTCTTGATTAGAAGGCAACCATTGTGCAAAGGTGTTCAGCTGGCGAGCTGTTGCGTTACTGTTAATAACCCATGGTTGATTGATACCATCCTGCACAACAACACACTGCGGAGATTGTGCTATACCAGCACCTAACAGTATGGGTGCATTAGCAGAAGCTCCAGCTGTTCTATTGAAATTCCGGCCTGACGTGGGAACGAACTCTACATATATAGTCTCTACCGTGGGAGATAATTGTAAGTCGGGAATTTGAACGAAGTCAGAATCAGAGACTGCGAAATTCTTAAACCAAGCCTGACCACCTATAAATACTAAGGCAATAGAACCAGCAGCATATACACCTTGATACTTACAAACAGTAGGTAAGCCAGAGTCCACCCTAGATGGACGCATGATAGGCTCAATAATATTATTGCGCGCGCGGCCATTAACTAGCATAGCATACTGGTCATCAGCTAGTTTAGTAGTATCATCGAGGCGATTCATGCCGCCTCTAAAACTACCCTTAGTGAATGTAAGTTCTTTTTCCATTAGAAGTTAGTGTAAGCACCCGCGCGAACTGCTGACATAACACTAATACCAGCAGTTGGCGCGTATGTTATTTCACTTGTCGCATTTCGCATATACGATTCGTTGATTGCAGCGAGCACACTATTAGCTTTTATATCGTAAGCAGAAGCCCTAGTTAAAGAATCCTCGCCACTTTTCTTAGCGTAATAAGAAGACGCTGCTTTCCAATATACTACCTTATCGTATATGTTATCCAAGAAACTATCAGTATCCAATACTAGCACTGGCAGCGTGAGCTTATACAAAATCTCAACTAACGTGTTGCTAGGGCCAAATGTTTCATAACGGTCTAGTATCTGATAGTAAGGATAGGATACCTGCAACTCATTGTTGGGTAACACTGCAACCTCATGACCATCACTATCTGTCACAATAACATCTTGTGACATTGTTTTATTTTTCTGCATTGAGAAATACTCTACAAATGGAACACTACCTACCTTAGTAATGTCCGCGCCCGTAAATGAGATAGTCTCTGTTATTCTCGATGCAGTCTCAGTCTTGCCTGTTATGACAATAGAAAAACCACCAGCCACAACCTGATTTATGGTGTATGTAAAAGGACTAACATTAAGAAACTCCTTCTTTAAGCAGGAACGATTCTTAAATCTCCATTGCAGGTAAGGATAACCTAGATAAGGTGCGGCCCAACCTAAACTTCTATAACGGGGACGCATATCTTGCTGCTTGATTTGCGTCCTTGTCTCATACCTGCGAGCAGCTAAGACTTTATCTACGTCACTCGGTAGCGTAATTATTTGATTCTCCGAACCAACATCAAATATCTGCTCACGGTCAGACATATACAACTCATTATCCCTATATATCTCAGAAGCAGCGTCATTTATAAGCTTGTTTAGATAGCTCTTCTCTGCGACAGTAGACAAGCTAAAGCCGAAGTCAGACGCTAACTCTGAACGTATAGAGAATAACATATTAGTATATTTCTGTAATGGTAAGAGAAGAATAGCAAACACCACCATACAGGCCAGCCCCAGCACTATTACCATTAACATAGAAACTACCAAGTCCGCTAGGGCCAGCGCGAATAGTAATAGTCTTTGCCGCCAGACTACCTGAATTGATAGTATAACAGCCAACAAGTTGCATAGAACTAACATTAGCCCCGCAAGATACTGCATAAGAAGCAGACGCTCCATTTATGTGAAGTGTCGCGGTTGTTATTTGATTAGAACTAGCTGTGCCTGTGAGCACAAACTCCAGTTTAAGTTTGCTAGATAGACTACGCGGCGTGAAAGTTGTAGTAAGAACTTGGACACCCTCAGTAATTGTAGGAATTGTATTATCAACCGGTATGATCGTATTACAATCAACAACAGTAGAAATCGTAACATTAGTATACTGAATAGTGCCACCATTTTGCCACTCAACTCCGCTTGCGGCAGCATTGATACGCAGAGTTTGAAATGCAACGCCACCTATCTGCGACAAATTAGTAGCAAGGATAGTGCCAGTGGCCAAGTTAGTGCCTCTAATTGTAAGCCCTGCGATGTGTGTATTACTAATGCTACCAGCAGCATATTTAGCGGATGTAATAGCGCCAGCCAATATCTTAACATCTGTAACAGAATTAGTCGCAAGCTTGGCCGAAGTAACAGCGGCATCTGCAATGCTAGCAGTCACCACGCTGCCCACTTCGATAGGAGATATCGCCGTCACGTTAGTCCAATATGCTCCGTTCGTTTTATAAGTAAAAGGCCGGGGCGGGTCAAAGCTAGAATTCATCCAGATGAAACGTGAGAAGCGCGGATTAGCTACAACGCTTGGCGCGCCATTTGTATATATTAGCATGCCCTTATTGGCCGCAACTGTAGCATTATCAACAAGCTGATTTAGCTTGGCAGCTGTGACAGATGTTGAGCCTGTCATGTCAATGCCCTTATTAAGGTCATAGTCAGCAGCGACCGTTACTATAACTGTTGCAGCGCAAACAGCGCCAATGATAAATTGTTTGTTCTTCATAATTTTATACGTTATCTAACCAAGGACCACCTGCATTAAACATAAGAGGTAAAGGTAAGTCACCAAAATGATACCACCTAAGATACTGCAAAGCTTGAACATCATTTGCATCACCATCCACAAACGAAGCATCCTTAAAGAATATAACTTCTGCTATCTTTATCGTGCCGCTAGTAGTATCATAACCAGATGTTAAGCCTAATTGGATTGTCATGGTTGATGTAGATGCGACGGCGGCGGCGCAGTTCAAACCAGCTAACTCATCAATCCTTCCATACAAATTACCATTGAGCACTTTCGCTATCTTAATGATATGTGCACCAGTATTAGGTATAGTTAAATCATAAAATGCGTTCCGCCCATTTCTAACCTTATTTGTATTTCCAAAATTACTAGCAACTAATGGTGTGTGCAACAACCAGTGATTCATCGAAGGAGCAAGCGGTGTAACAGAGAACACAATATATGCAGTGAACGCATTCCAAGTGCCGGGAACAGATACCGACAATTTGTTAGAGTCAGTCTCATACTTAGCATATCCTCGCAAGAAGGTAGCATCTGCTGCATTATATGTAATAGGTATCATAAAGTATGAGACTGTTACAACCCACCAATACGTCACTCCACTGATTCAGAGACATCGCCAATGCTAAAACGTGGGACATCTCCGCTATTGATAAGTGTGCCTCCACCTGCCAAGCTGCCATATTCAAGACAATTTCCACCTGTGAAAGCATCCCACTTTGAGTAGTGCGTAACAGTGCCCCAGCTCTCAAGAGCATCTGGAAACCGAACTGAAATCTTATTTGTAGACGCGCCAAGGGCTGACGTATTCCATCCGGCAGTGGTGTTTACATAAGCTGCCCGTGCATAAGAAGCGGTAGCAACTTCGCCAGTATTGCCATCCTCGCCGGGGTTGGCCGTGTGCAGGCCGAAATAGACGTTAGCTGGCGCCGTATAGGCAGCAACGCCGTGAATGTGGTCGCGGATTTTATTTTCGAGATAGTTAGATGCAGCCATAGGTTTTGTTTGTTTACTTGTTTGTTTACTTGTTTGTTTACTTGTTTAAGGAATGGTCACAGTATCAATATAACGTGTCACCACTGAACCGCCAACGTCCGATGCATAAACGATAAGTTTCATCGTCTTTCCGTTGGAAATCCATGCACTTGAATTGTTACTCCCATACAGCGCGAAATTCACCAGACCAGTGTAATTACCGAGATCTCCACGAGGACTTGTCGCGTCATTGTTATACCCGCCAGAGGCTGGAACCCAAGTGGCTGGCTGAGGCATTCCCGGCCGGACTTGTCCTGAGAGAGTCAGCGAACTAACTGGCGCAAAATGGGCGAAATTCAACTGAACGCCTCCTTTATCAATAACAAGCGGGAAGACTCCGCCACCGTGGTTGAAGTCAGGTGACGTCCCATTTCCGACTGAAACATCAGTATACCACTGCCACGTTGACCACCCGTTAACGGGTGCATTGGCGTCAATAAACGAAATACAATGTATTGTCTTCGTTGTTGGGAAGTTAGCGAAGAAGTTAAACTGAACATCTGTCGGGTCATTATTAGCAGTAAAAACACCCCACGACCCGACGCGGTCAACATTCTTTCGAACATATACTACCTTGATTGTATTCGGAGCAAGCCCATACGCTGCTGTTGAAACAATGCTGTCTAGCTTAGTCGGATGCGAACGAGCCTGCGCCAATAACGCAGAGGTAGCTGCAATAGCGATAGGCGATGAGTAAAGAACCCACGGAGATGCTGGTGTCAGACCAGCGGACGGCGCCACAGCACCCGCGTCTGTTGAGTAGTATATGGTTGTCTGAGCTTCGCCAGTCAACGCCACATTGACAGGGGTAGATGCACCAGTAGCGGGGCTGAATATAACTGGAGTAAGTTGGTCAACAGGAGCATATACGGCCGTGGTAACTGCGCTGAACTCACCATCCAACTCAGCCCTAGCAAAAATTACTGCATCCTGCCCTGAGAATATAGTTACTGTTAAACCGGATGCACCACTGATGACTGACGCTCCTCCCGCTGTCACATCGCTTCCATCAATTGTGCAGTGAATAGTCGCGCCGGCGTTGCTGGTCAAAGTGATTACTAAATTTCCACTGGCGGGCACGATTGTATCGCTAACTGGACTGAACGTGACTATTGCTGGTGCGCCTCCGAAGGTCAAGATTCCAGATGCTCCTGTAGATATTGCGGAGTCAACACTCGCAATCGTAAGCTTACGATTATTTAATACTAAATTGCCGTCCAGCTGCGTGGCGGTGCTAGCGACCAGAGGCGAGCGCCGATTATTTAGGCTGCCGCTGTTGCCGGTAGAAACTTCGCTAGCACCCGCAAGGGATACGCGACTATTGTGTAATACCAAACTGCCGTCCTCGACGATGCTGATATTAGACAGTGAATTAAAGAACACATACTGAATACTTGTTTCAACCAATATACGACCGCCGATAACATCTGTCTTACCAGCAGCGGTGCTAAAGTTAGTCCAGCGATGAGCAACGCCAGCGGGTAACGTGGGGTCAATATTAGCCAGCGCATTAAATTCAGCACCATCAGCTAAAGCATATGGAGTAGCAACTCTTATATCCGTAGGTATAACACGAACAGAACTAAGCATACGGATAGCCGTAGCTTGTGTAACCACCGTCTCATTAGCAAAACTCCACACTTCTAATACAAAGTTCTTCTTAATCGTCTGATTCGTATACAAAGGCGCACCATCGTCATTCAATACAAAAGCATCATCTTGCCACAGCTTATAGCGTGTGACAGTCTCACCAACCCTAAATCGGATACATAAACCATAGTTAACACCTTCTGGTTTAGCAGGGCGATTAAGTAATATAAAGTTCTTACTGGCCGCGAAATTAAATTGAGTCACTATAACACTAGCTATCGCTGGTGCTACGTTTGTATAGCTAAACGCAGGCAATTCTACATAGGTCTTTCGATAACCCTGTAGATTTGCAGGCGTGAATTTAAGCCAATTTGTAAATGTATCAACAGCCATAATATTTATTTCGGCCGAGTTTCAACTTCACGTTTTCCCAGCCCGTCCAGTATCTCCAGCATCCGCGCTTTCGGAACTAGGTATCCACTCTGCGGTGCCTTTTGACCCTTCTCCAGCCATGAGACTGCTTTGTCTGCTGGTATTACGGTTAAGCGCACGCAACCGCTCGTCAAGAGCAACATTAACATCGCCACCATCAGCGATAATCTTGCGAGCTTCGTCTTCATATTTCTTTAATATCGTTCCCGGCAATTCATCGTTCGCGGCCTTCCGCTTAATAAGCCACACCACAAAACCAAAGACAGTAGCAATCAAACTGATGATTGCTGTTATCACTAGCAATCCCACTTTCTCAAAGCCAACGCTTTTCTAGTAGGCTCTCCATTAGGCTTTTTCATAGGCCCATCAACGCCAGACATTCTAGCACAAAAGGACTTCCTACGACCAGCATCAGAGGGGCTTCTAGCAGCTTGCTTTGCACTCACTGGAGGTTTAAGATTGCTTCCGGTTGCATTATTATACCTGGCCCTGCCTTTAGCAGTTAATCCACCAGTGCTTGATTTCTCACCTCTGCCAACGCTCAGATTAACAGATTTTGATATAACAGTCGCTGGCATTGTTATTTAGAGTTAACATCCTCGCTGCTCTTGTCGTTGTCGCGAGCCATGATTAGGCCGATGCCAGCAGTGACAGCAGCAATGACAGAAGTCCAATCAGGATTCGTCAGGCTGTTACCATCAAACATCAGGCTACAAGCACCTGCAATGGCCGCAACAATAGCACTTACACCAGCCGCCGTAGTTTTCCAACTTGAGTTTTTCATATGTTTATTTGTTTACTACGCACCGAAAAATTTACTAATGACATGAACCAATCCTCCGGCTCCAATACCAGAACCAATGGCTATGCCTAATAATTTCTTTTTGTCGCCTTCAAGCTCACTCACACGCGAGTTTATTGATTCTACGCTAGTCTTCATATCTCTATGATAAATCTCAGTATTACTAACATGAGCATCAAATTTAGATTCAAAACGCGCAAGAACGGCGTCTAGGCTGTCTGGGTTGTATTCTGTTCTGTCTGGCATATTATGAATCAGATACGGAAAGTTAAGAGAAATATAAAGTGGGCCGTTTTTGACTGGAACGACCCGAAACCATGTCTCTACAACAACCTCTCCTTACTCACCTGCGCGCAGACGGCGATAGATAACAGGAATCACATTACGGCGACGAGTAGGGCAGATACCCATAGTCAACTCAGAGATGAGTTGCAGCTTATGGCCATACTTGTTAGTGTCAAGAACAATATCATTGTTCTCATCGCGCGTCTTCACAAGGATATCCTTGGTGATACGAGTCATACCATTCCACTGCAATCCACGGAAGTCCTTCATGGACATCTCACCCTTAGCAAACGCAGCAGGCGGCGGTCCGACTTCCAACTTCTTATAACCATCCGAACCGAACGCGAAGCTAACCTCGAAAGGCGCAGCGGTGTATGCAGGATTAGGCTTAGTCTCGCCAAAATCATGTTTAGCAGAATCCGTTTCGACAACCTGAGGAGCAGGAATAGTTCCATCCGCCTTAATGCGAATAGGGAAGCGTTCAAGCATAGTCGTCCAGCGTCCGAAGAAACTACCACGGAACTTACCCGTGACAAGGTCCAAGTTAATCTGGCGATTAGCGAGAAGGAACGGGTCGAATTGGAAGTTATCCCAAACCTCACCAGAGGTAACAAGACAATACTTACCCTTCAAACCTTCATCAACCTCCTGGCTAGCAGAACCTTCGTAATAGGTAGCTTCGAGGTCTGTGGTCATAACGGTGCTAAGTTTAGCAAGCTGCTTGAGCGAAAGCCCACCGGCAACGCCAGCACCAACAAGCGCAACTAACGCTTGAACTTCAGCTGTGTTCTTAGCTTCAGTAAGACCAGCAGCGGCAACGCTACCAGCGATGTGAGTGGCAGCAGTCAACTCCGCCGTTCCACCAGTCTTGCCAGCAATCCAAACAAATGGAGAAGCATGGAACAGGTAAGTGCGATAGAACATATCCTCGGCAACCTTAACCTTGCGAGCAATATCTTCATTCGCGGCAGTAACGCTATCAGTCAGGAAGTCCTGAAACGACGGCGTAACATCCAACAGCTGACTCTCGAAGCGATGCCAGTGAAGACGCGCAGATTGCGCATTCTCACGAACTTCGATAACATCCTTCTTTGGGTCTACCGTAAGCAAGTTCGGGAAGAACATGTTACGAAGAACTGGAGCGGGTTCTTTATGCACACCCTTCATCACTGAACCCATGTTAGGAGTCCAGCGCTGAGAACTGAGCAACTTACCATACGTCTCCCACTGAGGGAAGAATTCAACCTGCTGTTTAGCCAGATAAAAATCCAGCTTGTTATACAGAGCAACATCTTGCTCAGACCACAATCCTGCTCCGATATTGTCATTAATACTATTGGGCATATTAGTTTTTAGTTAATTGTTTGACATTAGAACAGTTCTAATATCGCGTGCTGCCCTAAGCACAAAGAAGAGGCAAAAGAAATTTGGATTGAGTCAGTCTCCAGAAGAACTCAATAGCAAAGAGAGCAGGAACTATGCCAACCCTTACAGATTAACATAGCTCCTGTTTGGTATCACTAATAATTACCGACGCGCTAATACCTGCTTAAACATATCAACAGACACCTTATCATCGTCGCCTGTGTGACCAACAGCACTACCATTAAACGCGCTAGATGGCGGCTGCGCATTTACCTTTGTAGCGGCCCTAGCTTGTTTCATGGAATCCAGCTCGGCCTTTTGCTCCATCGTAAAGGCATACATCTTAGCAAACATGCCAGACAGTGGATTAGTTCCCTGACCCTTCTCAGCAAGTAACTTATGCATCGTATTGATGTATGGGTTATCTGCAGACTTTACATACTGGGGGAAATAGCTATCCTCAGCTTGCTTAAATCCGTTCACATATTGCTGATGATATTGCTTCCAGTTGGACTTTACGTTATTCACATACTGAGACTGCTCGCCCAATATCTGCTTGGCCTGTTGCAAATAACCTAACACAGCCAGCTTAGCTTGCGACGAAGATTGCATCTCCTTGGTGACATACTGACCCTTAGCATCTATGTCCAAGTCTTGCCAGTCATCACCAGCTTCTATCTTCATGAACTGCTGTTGCCAATGTTGCAATTCATAGTTAGCCTGCTGCGCTGTAGCCTGTGCCTTGCGCACCTCAGGATGTAGCGTGTAGCCATCCTCATGCTCATAATAACTAGCAGGTAGCGTGTTAGATTGCTGCGGTGCCTTCTTTAGGGTAGCCAGTTCACCCTCTGTAACGCGCTGTTGCTTAATGATTTCCTTAACATGATTAAAGGATTCATTACCCATCTTCCTGAATAAGGGCCACTGCTCTTTCGGTATCATTAGCTCCGTAAGAACACCATCCCTAGACTCCATGGATTCTGCCCTTGGTGTCTGGCCATCTGGTCTAACTTGAGTCTTAGAGAAGGCATCCTTGAAATCATCAATGGATACTTTATCATCAGACCCAAGGTCTAGCTTTGGAGCGGGCGCTACAGATGGTTCAATCGTAGGCGTTGTTAACTGTGGTGGCGTTGTGTCTACAATAGGAGCTGGCCCTGCTGGTGCGGATGTGACACTAGCAGGAGCAGCCGTAGAACTTAAACCTTGCGCGGCAAAACCATCACTAATTGCATTGTCGAATATATCAGCCATTTTTCAGTATTGTTGTTATTTTGTCTATCGTTGCTAACTCTACCATCTTCCTTGCGCATTCATTATTATCACCAGATAATGCGAATGCTTTCGCAGATTGTTCTATATCCTGCCTAAGACTGGCAAGAGTCTGCACAAATTCAATTGTCACTGGTTGTGTAAGCCAGTGCTTACGTTCCACGAGTCTAACGTGAATGGACGAGGCGGCCTCTTGTAGCGCTATCCTAGCATCTAAGTGCGGCTTGCCCGATACTATTTGTTGATAGTTTGCAGCTGTCATGGCGTTTGTAATACTTGTTGTATCTGTTGAGCCATCTGTTGAAACTGCTGCTTATTCCCCGCGAGACTATCTGCTATCTGGTCAGGCGGTGTATTAGAAATTTCCTGCATGATACCTAACATACCCTGCAACAGTTGATTCTTCTTGTCGCCCTGTGCCATCATTTGCGCATAGCGCGCAACATCCTGCGGGAACATCTCCTTGAGAATATCCATCAGGAATGCTTGTGCTAATGGCGTAGTGGAGATGATAGGCCATATAGTCTGCATCCTATTTAACTTCTCCGCACGTTGCACAACATCAATATCACCGGCAGGCTTGATATCAAATACCTGTCCCAATACCTGTTTGTTGTTCTCCGTAACAGATTGCGTCATCTCCGGGAACTGTGGGTTAATAGGAACTTCCTGTGTAACGGTTAGGAGTTTAATCTCATCCCTTAGTGCTAAGTTTTGCACAATCGGCCATGCGAAGTTGAATATGTCACGTAACCACGCAGCCCATAACATGACCTGCACACCCTGCAATAGAGCAGCCTGCTTCTCAGCAGCACCAATCTCTGTGGCTGTCTTACGACTATCTTGGCGGTTATTGACAGCAAAGTCAACACTGCCCGTTTCAGCCTGCTTAGCCACGCCCATTGCTTGAGATAGCTGAACAACGAAACCTTCCGGCCAAGGAGGACTCCACCAATTTATCTTCTTGTTGTATATACGGTCAGGTATCAATTCAACATCAACAACAGATAACTTACCACCCTGCGATTCATCCTGCTCTGGAGAACCATATACGTTAGACGCGCGCAATGCACCATTAACTGCGCTTGTCCACAAAGATGTCTGAGCCTCTTGGTCAGCATCATCCAATTGCGCCCTACCAATTTGCTCTGTAATTTGCTGTTGCTCGGTAAGCGAGTATGACAGCAGCTTCAATGGAAACTCTGTCTCGTCGATAGGTTGCCACTCTTCTCGCGGCTGGGGTATGAACACAACTGTGCCATCAGCTAACTGCTGTGGAACATTCTCTGTAATAGTAACTTTCTGACGTCTACCTAAGTCCAGCTTAACAGGTGCAGACAACCACGAGTCTAGCGTATCATTCAACCACCCTACATATACAACGCCCGATTCATCTTTTATGAAAACTTTGTGTATAACGATTAGTCGCGTCCTCTCGGCGCCCATAGTGGCGCATAAGCGAGTAACCATGTCTTGGCTAAAGTTATAACGAGCAAATGTCCTTAGCTGCGTAGGTGTAACTTCAAAGCGCCGGGCCAACATATCGTTAGCACCAAGCTGTTTGCAGTCAATGGGCATGACAAGATTCTCATGTCCGATGTGTGAGATACCTACCTTGAGGGGTTTAGATTCATCATACTCAATCTCCACAGAATCCCATCCATGCAGCTGCGCACCATCTAGCGATTTGAAGTAATCAATCTCCCATCCGTTATACTGCATACCCTCGGTGAATTGCGTCTCAAGCGGGTCGACGTTAATAGTGGCGTCAGACAGGCATTTGAAGACAGCAAGACGACGAGACTGTTTAAGGTATGCAATGAATGGTGGCTGCTCGTTCTTGATGTTAGCATCTATAACACGACGGGCAATATACGTCTGGTCGGCGCGCAACTTGCCAGAGGCACGCAATGCTTCAACGTCAACATTCATGCGGCGAATGCGGCGGTTCATTGAAGCCTGTGTGCGAATGCGGTCAAAGTTACCAGACATTAAGACGAAAGCGTCTTTAATCTGCTGGTAGTTTTGGATGTCTAAGGGTTTATCTGCGTGTATTGACATAGTATTATCGTAGGAAACTTATCAGTTGTGCCGTGCTAAAGTTAATTCGTTTGACTGGTTTTGTTAAATAATCTCTACTATCACCAAACTTTATTTCATTGTCCCATTGTTTTTCTATCTTATCTTGTTGCTTCATATTAGCAACCTCGCCTGTTGTGGGTATGCCTGTTACTTTAGATTTGGTCTTAACCACACCACCACTCTCGTTAATCAAATCTCGTATTACGTCTGCAGTGATACCCACGAATGCTAATGCTAATGCATCACTTCTATCTGGCGAACCATGACCCTTAGTTCTAGCTTCTCTCTTCGCCTCCAATATGATTCTACCCTGCGTCTTATGTTGCGTATAGTAACGAGATGTTAGCTGACTAATAAGCTTTGGGTCTGTAAGGCCCAGGATTAAGCATTCGTCAACTAAGCGTCTAAGATTAAAATATAACTCTGCGCCTCTGTTACCGTATATACCTGCGGGGTTTATAGGCTTAGATTGATTCGTAACCCAAGAAAGTTCCCAACCTTTTTCACGAAAGCTTTGAGCATAAGCCGCGCCAACACCACCATGGTCCGCAAATATATTACGAGAGTTGCTCTTTTTGAATCCATGTTTTTCAAATAGTTCTATGCAATAGTTAACCACATTATCGCCAGCCTTAAAAGCCAGCATGTCTGTTATCTTATTACCATCTAAAATACAAATAGCATTCTCATCACCACCAGCAGCTAAGTCCAGTCCGGCCCGTTTTCCATATGATACATGCGGCCCAGGGAAGTTTATACACTTCTGCACGCTTTCTAATGTTACGACTATCGCCTCATCCAATGATGTGAACTCAGCAAGACGCGCAGAACGAAACCACGGATGATGTTCTCCATATGCGGTCTTCTCTTGCTCAATGCGTAGTTCGCTTATGTGAGGACACTCTTTAGCCGTTACCTTTCGTGCGTAAGTTCTCCCAAATCTAAACGATTCTGGATATACATCTGCTCGCTTGTAGTCATTATACATTCGTCCGGATGTCTTACCCGGGGACGATATGATAATCCAGCGGTTGAATGTGCATCGTTCCAGAGCTTCGAATATAAGGTCGTTAACTGTTTTTCCTTCATTGATAACAATCGCAAGTTCTCCTTTAGGATAGTCTGGAAACGGGTGGAAGCCTTCAGCGCGTCCTGGTTCATCGGTTGAGAATAGTTTGATTTCACTGCCTGTTAGTGTGCACGCTATGTGCATCTGTTTGATAATGAATATCTTCGTGCCTAATTTATCGTTAATCGAGGCGCATAAAGAGCGTATGTAATTCTCAGTCTGAGACTGCAACTGCATGTATGAAGATGATGTTATGATACAACGTGACCTTATCTTCGTAATAGCATGCCACACTGCAAAAGGTGCTATAACATAAGCATCCTTACCACTACCGTTACAAGCGCACAGAATATGGCGCAAAGGATTAGCTTTCGAAAACTCCGGCTGTGCAAGAAACATCGCCTCTTCCACCTGCCAAGGATACAATGCAATATCACCATTCTGTATGCTAGGATGAAACGTAGCTATCAACTCCGCAGGCGACTTCAAATCCAAGGGCGTATACTTACCCTGCAGGCCTGGAGCTAGCGCAATATCCAACTCTTCATCTATTTCATCTGGCTTTAGCATTGGGTATTCAAACAGCTACCGTTTCTACATTTACAATCCGGCCCAACATGGGAGAATTACCAACTTGCTTCATCTTAACGTCTAATAGTTCACGCGCTTTAGATATCTCCTGATTCAGTGCTAGTATGTTTAACTGTATGTTGGGTAGCAAGTTAGCCTTAAGGCGCCGTTCATTACGTCCTGTAACTTCCTCGTGTAGATATATTGCCATTCGCGCCCTAACCATATCATTCTCACTGTGGTCTAACAGAGTCATCATCGTGCGCCGTATCTTTTCCTTATCCGAAGCGTTAAGGAAATCAGGGTTTGGGGCTGGGGCCGGGGGAAAGGAGACAGGTTGAAGTGAGTTCTTTTTACCATTCTTAGCATTCTCAATTGTGGCCTTTTGAAAGCGGTGACTATGTTGACTAAGCAACATCTTAATAGCTGCCGGGTCTAATTCACCGCCTAATTCGGCCCCTATGTCCTCTACAGACATATCCTGCTCATCATACATATTCACAATATCTGACTCAAATCCATTCATACTATTAAGAATTAATATCACCACCTCGGGGCCAATAGTCCATAGAAACACCATACTTCGCCCACCAATGTAAACACATCTTCATGGAACCCGCGCTAAACATTATGCTAGTATCATTCATGTAACACAACATCAGCAAGTGTTGTGCCATGTTGTAATATACATATTAGGGTAGGAAGTTATAAAATTACAATTTTGTGAGACAGTGATAGTATTCCGTAGTGTGGAGCTTCTGGGGTATCCTTCTGCTGTTCTGCTCCGCTGTTCTGTTCTGCTGTTCTGCTCGGCTATGTCATGCAATGATGCAATGATGTCAACGTAGTCAATGAAGCAATGATGCAATGATGCAATGATTAAGAGCTAAGGAAACATCAAGTGATTCGCATATGTTGATTCGAGGGATTTGTGGTTGTATGTATGGTTGGTTGATGTGGTTGTTTATTTCTAATATAGGAATAAATATGCTATATATTTAGAATATACATATATTCTCTATATATTCCATTATTCCGAATAAATAGACCCACCGGAATAACAAAACACTTTTCAAAACTTATGGAATCAAAATACTCGAATAATAACGATAAAGCGATATGTGCTAGGTGTAAGGATTTCATGTGCTTGGCTAGGTGTAAGGATTTCCTATATAGGGTGTCAGCTGGTCTGCTCTTTTACATGCCGTATGTGTTCACTCGCCCTTGCGCTTTCCGCGCGCGCGATTTGAACTCGCCCATCATATTTTTGGACATTTTGACAGTGAATTGTATGCAATCATGCACTCGTATGCAATTAATGCATACGTTTCAGTAGAAACATACATATATGCAAATCATGGAACTCGTGGAAGCGCAATTTGATGCAAAGGCATTCTCGCGCTCAAAGTTGGTCAAATCAGTCTGTGATGCGCTCATTCTCGCCAAAGAGGATGTGACGCGCGGCGTTAAGGCGCAAGTGTGCAATGCTGTGGACAGCTATGCCAAGCAGCAATTGGAAGCTGTGAAGGTGACTAACTATGTCTCCACGCGCATCAAGACGGTGTTGGGCAATGGTAATGACGGGCAACACTTGCGCGAACAGTTCAGCACCCTCGCGAACACTGGCCGTGAATTCACGCCTAGCGAAAGCGTCATTGAGTTGATGCGTATGGTCAACGAGAAGCGTTGTGCATTCCTCAAAGAGCCTTCAGAGGCACGCATCAAGTCCTACTACAACTATCGCCGTCGTGCATACTTGGCTTGCTTCGACTTGGAGCAGACTTGTATCACAGAGGACGTTGAGCAGGCTCGCGTCGCTAAGGAGCGCATCAACAATTGGTCTGTGGAAATCCGCGCAATCGGTGTGGAAGTTTAATACGCAGCAGTTCCCTTTCGCAGGAGGGGATTGCCTACAATTCATCAGGTAAGCGCAGAAGGGAGAGTGAATACTCCTTGACTTACCGTTGGACATAGAATTGTTAGCGTTACTCTTTGTTTTAGTCTCTCCAAGATTACCAGACGTAGTGCGTTATTTAATGCCGTCGGATGAGCCATATCATCCGTTACTTATCGACGATATACCAGACGTAGTGCAACGCTGAATAGTTAAGCACGCGTAGGGTAGAGTCAACGTAGCCGCTGTATGTTTAGTTCAGCCCAGTTTCTAAACATTGCGCGAAGCAGTTGATGGCGGGGGTAATGTGAGATACCTGCATGGTGTGGGTAGAAAGGGAGAGGCGTAAATCAGCCACCTTGTTGCTTGTGCATATTGTGAGCAACCACGAACATGGAGACAATGCATCCATATCACGCACAGAGGATATATACTACCCAGAGATGGGTGGCTGTGAATATGTCGAATTAACAGCAAGAAGATAGATTACTTAGCAATGAGTAGTCTGTCCCTTATAGGGCCGAGGTTAATGGTATATTAGCTTGGGCCTTATAACGGACGGATTAAGACAATACCTATATGAAATACTATGTTATCTGGCGTGACTTCGGAATCACGCATCATTATCGCGTGAATGCGGACGGTGAGGTGCAACACTTGTGGCGCACTAAGTGGGTTCCTTGCGGATATGCGTGCGAAGAGGAGTTGATTGCCGATGGCGCGGAGCTTGGTGAGTTCGACTTTGCATTGAATTAGTCACTTTAACCATTGGCACTGTATGTGCTAATGGTGTATTAACGCACCGACATTCTATGGCTAGAGTTGTCCGGTGTTGTTTCCTCCCTCTAGCGTGTGCTATGTAGGGAGGCTTTCCCTTTGCAACCAAGCTCTTGTTGGGTAGCCACTTTATGTTAAACATTAAACGTGCTTACAAGACCATCAGCAGCAAGTGGTGGTGGGTAGTGGCCGGGACAGATTTACTGTTAACGGCGGTAGTTGTGTGGTTGTTGGTTATGCTTTAAGCCAATGTAGCCCAATCGGTAGAGGCAGCGGACTTAAAATCCGCACAGTGTGGGTTCAAATCCCACCATTGGCACTATTTTTATGAAAAAGAAAGAAGTAATCTGTTTGACGGCGGTGATTACGTATCTGGACGAGAGCCAGACATGGCATCACTTCAAGTCTGGAACCGCACTGAAAAACTGGCTGAAGAGACAGAATCTGTGGTGTCACAAAAGCTGTTCTATCTTCGTTGACTCACAGGACGAAGAAAAGTGCCAAGGACGTGCGCCCACCACGGGCCCGTAGCTCAATGGTTAGAGCAGGCGACTCATAATCGCTTGGTTACCGGTTCGAATCCGGTCGGGCCCACCATTTCGTAGAAACACAACACAACACAACACATAGTATGACCAAGACACACGCAGACCTAGATTGGATATGCAAGCTACACGACTCGCTTAATGTAGAGATGGAGCGAGAACGCATATATTACGAGAAACATTACGGCCACAAGCCATACGTATTGGCGCAGCGGCTAAGCGAAAATACGATTGTGTATGAGATGGCACATGAGATGCTTGACCATATGCATCGAACTGCCGTGGCCTCTACACAGGCATTGCGGGGGATGGTGCGTATTGAGATACCACTGCGCTAAAGATATGAAACATAACTGTAACACACCAATGAAACGATTGCAAGATGCCCTGCGTGGATACTTAGTATCTAATTCCATTAGGCTAGGCACGAAGAAAGCCAGGTATTTTGAATACACATTCATCGCTGGCTATACACTCAACAGAAGGAATGTTCCTCCCATCCTGACCATTTGTCAGTTCACAGGACGTAGTATTTTATCTCTTTAACCCTTGGCATGAATAATGCTAAGTATAGTTTTGTCATAACAACTGACACCCGTCGGAGATAGAGCAATCTATTATTGTCTCTATATGTTATGACAGATTGCAGTAGTAACCAGTAAACAAACAAATAGTATGTCTGAAGTTAATACAATCGAGTTGCCGAAGCCTGATGCGATTATCGTTGAGAAATCTGGACACCAGTTGGTGATTGACTTCCGTAAGAAGAAGTCTGGAGCGAGCGCGGGAACGTATGTTCCCTTTCTCCCCAAGGAGAATGTTACGCTTGATTTCCTGCGTAATGTCCTTGGTGATGAGTTCCTCATCTCCTGTGGTGTGACGCGTTATAACAGCGCGTTGGGTGACTGGAGTGAAGATGTGGTTGAGAAGAAGGGTCTTTTCTCCATCGAGGAGTTCGTTAAGCGTGTCCTGTCTGGTAAACTTGTCCGTCTCAAGATTGCAGAAATCAACGAGCAGCTGGACGAGATTCT